>Ga0209408_1000042_pt1 | contig 97771 bp, 76 predicted proteins | sample AD_UKC107_MetaG_FD_184422 | JGI IMG/M metagenome (GOLD analysis project Ga0209408, IMG submission 184422) | Active sludge microbial communities of municipal wastewater-treating anaerobic digesters from Hong Kong - AD_UKC107_MetaG (SPAdes)... | ecosystem: Engineered > Bioreactor > Anaerobic >... | reverse complement strand
GACAGCCATGAGGAGGGCGTAAAGAGGAGAAAAGAGATCGAGACCAGGAGAAAAGAGAGAAGAAGATGACACTTCCAGATTCCCTACCGTTCCAATTAAAAACAGAATCGTTTTTCAGTGGACCCTATTTAATGCGCGAAGATAGATCCAGGATGACGGTGCAGGAGCATATCGGACGACTTCCGCCATGACGGTGACAGCCAGGGGTCGATAAATCGAATAGAAATGCGTCCATAAAAGAGTTAGCAATTCACCATGAGATGCTTGGAGGAATGGATCAGATTTCAACGCAACTATGATTGTTGACTCATCCCATACATCGGAAATGCATCCATTTAAGACCACCCCCCCCCAAATAAATACAATAACTACATTATATAATATAAAAATATAATTACTAAAACTCTTTATGTATATTCTATTTATCATTTTAATGATAATATTTTCTCCATACATATATTTTGCAGCCCCTGCAGAAAAGCTTCTTCAGGTAGAAAAACAATTTAATACAACACTGACTCGCAATACAGCCAATCCTCCCGAACACCAAAGAATCCCTCACAAGGTTAGTCTATCAGATTTAACATCATTCTTGATTCCCCTGGACTTTCGCGTTATGGTGTTGTCATGACACGCCGTGTCGTCGGATTGGTCCTGGGTCCCGTTCTTTTTTTCACCGTTCTTCTTTCCCCCATCTTTCCTACCCTCACATCGGAACCCCGCAAGACTCTCGCCTGTGCCCTCCTGATCGCGACATGGTGGATCACAGAACCGATTCCAATAGCCGTAACATCCCTTCTGCCCCTCTTCCTCTTTCCCGTTTTCGGCATCATGCCCTCTGCCAGAGTCGCTCCCAACTACACCAACCATCTTGTCTTTCTCTTTCTGGGAGGATTTGTCCTGGCCGCCGGGATCGAGGCCGTTGGACTCCACAGGAGGATCGCCCTCGTGACCCTCCGTTTCATTGGAGGCAGCCTTCCCAGAATTGTTCTTGGATTCATGCTTGCCACCGCTTTCCTTTCGATGTGGGTATCCAACACGGCCACGGTTCTCATGATGCTGCCTATCGCGATGGCCGTTCTTAAATTGACCGGAGATCACCTTGATGGAAGTGCCCAGAAGAGTCTGGGCACGGTTCTCATGCTGGGTATCGCCTACAGCGCATCCATCGGCGGAATCGGAACCCTGATCGGTACGCCGCCCAATATTGTTTTTTCGGGGCTGGCCCAGAAGCTTCTTCCCAACCATCCTGAAATCACCTTTACAGGCTGGCTGGCCATTGGCCTCCCGGCTGTATTTCTTCTTCTCCCCATCGTCTGGCTCTATCTCACCCGGTTCGGAGGTGCGACCTCACTCTTCTCCCAGAAGCTTCCAAATGAAATCCGGACGGCTCTGAACCGCCGGTATGCCGATCTGGGTCCCATGGACTCCAGGGAAAAGGCCGTATTGATTGTCTTTCTATTCACTGCATTTCTATGGATCACGCGGTCGCCAATCCAGATGGGCAGCCTCACGATCCCCGGCTGGTCCTCCCTATTTCCATGGAAGAGCTTTCTCCATGACTCGACCGTCGCGATCGGGGCCGCCGTCGTCCTCTTTTTGATTCATATCGGCGGGAAGCCCATCCTCCAATGGCAGGAAACCGAAGACCGGATCCCATGGGGCGTTCTTCTTCTCTTTGGCGGCGGTTTCGCCCTGGCTGAAGCCTTCCAGCAGAGCGGTCTTGCCTCATGGTTCGGGGACTGTCTCTCCGGTCTGGGTGCCCTGCCGACACTTCCTCTTGTCTTTGCAGTCGTGTTGATCATGGATCTATTAACCGAGGTCACCTCAAACACGGCCATCACGGCGACGATGCTTCCTATCGTCGCCACCACGGCCATGGCTATCGGGAAAGATCCCCTTCTCCTGATGATCGGTGCCACACTCGGAGCTTCCTGCGCCTTTGCTCTTCCTGTAGCGACGCCCCCGAATGCCATTGTCTTCGCTTCGGGAGAGGTTTCAATCCAACAGATGGCAAAGACCGGGATTTTCGTGGATCTCATTGCAGCCGTTACCCTTACTGCCGTCGTACTTGTGATGGCCTGACCATGAGGCTGAAGACCGGAAAGCTTCCCCCTGAGATTCTGGCAGCCTTCACAAAAACCCTGAACTTCCCCTCCAACCTGATCGTGGAACCGGGTGTTGGCGAAGATGCCGCCGTGATTGTCGACGGAAACCGGAACCTGGTGGTGGCCTCCGATCCCATCACCTTTGTCTCGGACCGTGCCGGCTATTATGCCGTGGTCGTTAACGCCAACGATGTTGCCGCTACGGGAGCCGAACCTGAATTTTTCTTTGCAGTAGTTCTGCTTCGAGCGGGAGCGCAGTGTTCGGAGGCGGAGCACATCCTGACGGACATCGCAACAACCTGCACGGAAATGAATATCTGTCTTGCCGGAGGTCACACAGAAATCACCCACGATCTTCCCATGACCGTGATCTGCGGGACCTGTATCGGATGGACCGCCAGACCCCTGCCCAGCCGGGGTGTGAGGGAAGGAGATCTGATCCTGCAGGTTCGCCCCATCCCCCTGGAGGCCATTTCGATCCTGGCAAGGGAAAGACATGACTCTCTGGTGAAGAAGGTGGGCAGTCATGCTGTCGAAGAGGCGAAAGCCGTGCTTTTAAACCCTGGAATCAGTGTTGTGGATGAAGCACGAATTCTCGCGGCAAATGAGGGCGTGCACGCCCTCCATGATGTGACCGAGGGTGGGATCGCCGGAGGGCTATGGGAAATCTCCAGGGCCGCCGGAGTTCAGCTGAATATCGATCGAGAGACGATCCTTATCCATCCCCTCTGGGAAAAAACCGGGGCACAGTTCAACCTGCCGGTGATGGAAACGATAGGATCCGGCTGTCTTCTGGCTTCAATTGACCCGGATTACCTGGAAGAAACGGGAAAGATCCTTACAGACAGAGGGATGCCGTGGTCCGTGATCGGACATGCCTCCCAGGGAGAAGGCGTCCGGATGAATGGAAAAGAATTTCCCTGCCCCGAGCGAGATGCCATCACAGCACTCTGGGAATCTGAACCGATTGAATAATCGGGAACAGTTCCGGAGATGGACTTGTTCCAAGTTCCAACTCCCGAGGACCTGCCTTCGCAAACCCACCCCCATCCTCATCAGCTTCGGCAAGGCAGGCGAGTCCGGCAATTAACCTGGTAGCAGATCACAAATGAGTCTGGGAAGAAATTCAAAGGGAGAAGTCATGCCGGAGACCGGACTCGAACCGGTACAGGATTAAATCCCGAGGGATTTTAAGTCCCTTGCGTCTACCCATTCCGCCACTCCGGCAAGGAACAATCATTATAGTGCAGGCTTGAATGAATCACAATATCCCGAGGGATTTATCCCGGGGGATTTGACCTCCGGATGCCCCGGAGGCGGACCGAAGCAGCGCCGTAGAGTGGCTGTCCGGCAAGGAAGGCGACCGAAAAAACCGGAGGCGTATCTGAAAGATACATCGAGGATTTTTGATTGAGCCTGACGAAGCCGGGGAGGTGCTATCCGGGGATGAGGCGGTGCGAGTTGGGGGTGTCCGGAGGTAGTCCCTTGCGTCTACCCATTCCGCCACTCCGGCAAGGAACAATCATTATAGTGCAGGCTTGAATGAATCACAATATCCCGAGGGGTATTATCCTGCGTCTACTCGCAACAAATCTTAACCCAGCCGAATTTTTCAGCATGTCCGCTAAAATTTAGGGTGGATTTCAAAACCTATGGAAATGACAGGCCCGGGGAAAAAATCTGAATCAGGAAAAGGGATGGATTGGAGGCGACGAGCGGATTCGAACCGCTGGATAGAGGTTTTGCAGACCTCCCCCTTAGCCGCTTGGGTACGTCGCCTGCCGTGTCATCATAGTCGATTCATCTATCCTTGTCAACCGGAGTTCCGTCGAATCACGTCCGGGGGTAGTCACCGGAAAAAAGTTCTGGTATACTTCCCCCTGCCGGGCCGTTAGCTCAGTTGGCAGAGCATCTGCCTTTTAAGCAGAGGGTCGCTGGTTCGAATCCAGCACGGCTCATTCCGGCATTGAAGTTCATTCAGCGTCGCCATCGTCTAGCCAGGCCAAGGACACCGGCCTTTCACGCCGGCAACACGGGTTCGAATCCCGTTGGCGACGCCATTCTGTTCTTCTTTTATTAATATTTCTTCTTCACTAACGTTCAATCACAGCTACCATGGCAAACGGGGGCTGCCGCCGTCCTCCAGGGATTACCTGCTGGGGTAAACTCGGATGGAGACGCCAGTTTGTACATCCTTAAATAAATAACTTCTTCATTGACATTCAAACTTAGCTCTCATTGCGAACAGCGGCTTGTCCCCGTCCTCCTGGGAATACCTGCTGGGGTAAACTCGGATGGAGACGCCAGTTTGTTTTATTGGCGTTTCAATTTTCCCCTCACTAAAGTCCAATCAGAGCACCCATTGCGTATGGGGGCTGTCGCCGACCTCCAGAGTATGTGTCGAGGGGATACTCGGTGGGCTACGCCGGGGAGACATAAAACTACCCTGTAATTGTTGACAAATGAATTTTGGGCTTGTCACCGTTTCCCGGGATTATCTTCTTGAGTAAAATCGGATGGAGACGCCAGTTTGTACATCCTTAAATAAATAACTTCTTCATTGACATTCAAACTTAGCTCTCATTGCGAACAGCGGCTTGTCCCCGTCCTCCTGGGAATACCTGCTGGGGTAAACTCGGATGGAGACGCCAGTTTGTTTTATTGGCGTTTCAATTTTCCCCTCACTAAAGTCCAATCAGAGCACCCATTGCGTATGGGGGCTGTCGCCGACCTCCAGAGTATGTGTCGAGGGGATACTCGGTGGGCTACGCCGGGGAGACATAAAACTACCCTGTAATTGTTGACAAATGAATTTTGGGCTTGTCACCGTTTCCCGGGATTATCTTCTTGAGTAAAATCGGATGGAGACGCCAGTTTGTACATCCTTAAATAAATAACTTCTTCATTGACATTCAAACTTAGCTCTCATTGCGAACAGCGGCTTGTCCCCGTCCTCCTGGGTATGTGTCGAGGGGATACTCGGTAGGCTACGCCGGGGAGACATAAAACCATCCTGTAATTGTTGACAAATGAATTTTGGGCTTGTCGCCGTCTCCCGGGATTGCCTACTCAGGTATACGCGAGTGACGACGCCATCTGGTCACCGAGTCTATTTCATCCCACCCAACGTTCAATCACAGCTACCATTGCAAACGTGTATTGTCGCCGACCTCCATGGTATGTGTCGAGGGGATACTCGGTGGGCGATGCCATTACATCATTCAGGATTGGGTCAGGCTCCCGTAGAGGAGTTCGATCCAGCGGTCCGTGGGGATGAACGACCATGACCAGCCGGACCATTTTTTTTCCAGTCCCTCCTCTTTGATTTTCTCCAGCGATTCTCCCTTCTCTATTTTCTCCTTCACGACGCCGAGGGTTTCCTCAATCATCGCAATGTAGGTTTCGAGATCAGATCGGTTTGACAGCGGGCCATGGCCGGGAATAATTTGTGTCTCCGCGTTTACCGTGGGGAGGATCTTTTTCAGCTGTGCCAGGAGAGTCACAACATTCCCCCCATGATCGAGGTCGACGAAGGGAAATCGTCCTGAAAACATCAGGTCCCCGGTGTGGAGGACATTCGATGTTCGGAACCACACGATGGAATCCCCGTCCGTGTGAGCCGCGGGCACATGGATGACATCGATCTCCTCCCCGTTCTGGTATATCTTCACGCCATCCGAGAAGGTGAGGACCGGCCAACCGACCTCCGGAAGGGGTTCCCTGGTATTTCCGAGAATTTTCTGCTCCGTGGTGACCAGCTTTCGTACATTCTCATGAGCCAGGATCATCGCTTCTTTTCCGAATGCAACATTTCCACTCGTATGATCCGAGTGCCAGTGTGTGTTGATGAGAAACCTGACTTTCCCTTTGGAGACTCCTCCGATTGCATTCCGGATCTTTTCAGCCAGGGGTGCGAACTGTGCGTCCACCATCACGATTCCGTTTTCTCCCGTAGAGATACCGATATTCCCACCCGCTCCCTCCACCATGTATACCGTACCTGACACAGGATGGATCGATACAACAACTTCATCATAGTCATTCTGTGCCGAGAGTGATACGGCGAGAAGAAAAATTGAAGAAATGACGTGGATCTTTGTTCGGACCATAAGTTACCTCCGTCAATGGCTACTATCGATTCGAACGCGGATTTCTTGAGGTTTATTCCGCTGATTCGTGCGGATTTTCAGACCAACGATCCGCCCCTGCATCGACAACGATTTTCTTCCTTCACACAATTGAGGTAGGATAGGGTGTTTTCGTCTTTGATTCAGGGGGTATCCATCATGTCTTCGACCCGGTTCAGCGGCCGTGTCTTTGTGTCCCTTTCCATGGCGGTTTCCTTTATCGTTCTGATCCTTTCCAGTGTTGTTCTATATATTCTCCCGGCCGGGAGAGTAGCCTACTGGACCGACTGGCACCTGTGGGGATTAAACAAGGATCAATGGGGAAGCATGCATACGGTGGGAGGATTTGCCTTTATTCTCCTCGGCATTGTTCACCTCATTTACAACTGGAAGCTTTTCTTGAACTACCTGGTATCCAAAATCCATCGCACGATGGATCGGAAAATGGAGATCGCCATCTGTTTGATCCTCAATGCCGCGATCCTCGTCCTTTGTATTCAGAACTGGCCTCCCGCATCGACGATCATGGCCTGGGGGAACGCATTCAAGGTTTCCTGGGAGAAGGGGATTCAGCAGCCTCCCCTTCCCCATGCGGAGCTCCTGAAACTCGGAGATCTTCTGCGCAGGCAGTCCATCGACCTGCACCGGGCACTCACTCTCCTGGCGGAAAAGGGTGTGGATGCCACTCCCGATGAGATGGTGGGGGAAATTGCCAGACGAAACGAGATGACTCCGGCTGAACTTTTTTCACTGATCGCGCCGCTGACTCCTCTCCCTCCTGACGGTATTGACCCCCTTCCCGAAGGAGGCGGCTGGGGAAAGAAGACGGTGGAACAGGCCTGTAATGAGCTGGAGGTACCCCTGGATACCGGGCTTCAAAGGCTCCACGCTGCAGGGATTGAAGCCTCCGCTGAAGATAATTTGCGAGCCCTTGCAGAGAAGCGGTCTCGAACCCCCATTGAGGTCGCGGAGATGCTTCGCCGGGACTAAGGCTGGATCAGGCCCGGATCCAGCGGCCGATATCCTTGAAGGTCGGTTTCTTTCCGGTCATGAAGATCCCGACACGGTAGACCTTGGCAGAGATCCACGTGAGGAAAATGACCGTAAGGACACAGAGACCGATCCCGAGGGCAACCTGCCAGGCGGGCGGGGTTTCCAGCAGGATTCGCAGGTACATGAGAAGCGGCGTAAAGAGGGGAATCAGAGAGAGTACCGTGGACATCGTCCCATTTGGATCTCCCATGATGGCCTGCATCAGCAGGATGGGGATGATCAGGGGAATCACGATCATCGTCGCCATCTGCTGGGCTTCCTGTTCGGAGTTATAGAGAGCACCGACCCCGGCATAGAGGGCCGCGTACATAAAATAGCCGAGAATAAAAAATACGAAGAAATAGATCGATTGTCCCAGGGTAATCGGCATCGTTCCCATCTCCTTGGCCATACCCGTTCCGGGAAGCACGGCGGTAAACAGGACCGCCCCCAGGACAAACCAGATCATGTACTGCGTAAATCCAACAGCAGCGATGCCGATGATCTTTCCCATCATCAGGGGAAAGGGTTTAATCGTGGTCACCAGCACCTCGACGACCCGGGTGGTTTTCTCCTCCAGCACACTTCGAAGAATGAAACTGCCGTAAAGGATAATCACCATGTAGAGCGTCAGGAAAAGGAGAAATGCCATAAAGAACGAGGCACCCTTATCCTTTTGCTCCCCCTTTTCCGTGACCTTGTAGGTATCAAACTCCACGCGCTGAATGATCTGGCCCGCATCTTCCCTGGAAATCCCCCTCTCTCCGAGCCGGGTTGCAATTACGGTCCGGTTCACATAGGTTTCAAGACGGGATAATCCGATAACATTGGCCACATTTCTTCCATAATACTGAACCTTACCCGTCTCCAGGACATCTCTGGGAATGATCAGATATCCGTTATATTTCTTTCCAAGAACATCGCGTTTCAACTCGTCCGTATCTTCCGTGCGGGACTTGATCAGCTCGATGTTATGGCGGGATTTGTCCAGTTCCTCTTTCAACATGGGGTAGACAATTTCCGAGGGATCCACGATGACGACTTTAAACTCAGCCTTCTGTTTTTCTCCGATCAGGATGGGGATAAAGACGATGGCGCCCATAAAAACGGGAAAGATGATTGTGGAAATCCAGAATGTGACGGTTCGGACCCTCTGGAGGTATTCGCGTTTGAAAACAACAAAGAGATTAGAGAGATTCATCTTTCACCACCTTGATGAAGATGCTTTCCAGATCGATTTCCTTTGGACCAAATGCCTGGATCGGAATATGTCGGGAGAAGAGTTCAGCCAGATAGGCTTCCGGTGCGAGAGAATTGTCAAGCCTCACTTCCACATGGCCATTCCTTCGGACAACATGAGCCCCATCGGCCCTCAGTTCCTCAACCTCTGCGTCCGTTGTCAGAAGTATTACCGGTTCGGCGAAACGGGCCTTGATCTCTTCCACGTGGCCATCCAGAACTTTCTTACCGTGGTTGATGAGGCAGATGTCCCTGCAGAGCTGCTCCGCCTGGGGAAGGACATGCGTAGAGAAGATCACCGTTTTCCCCCGGTCGACAAAGCCCTGAATTTCTTCCTTCAGAAGAGCCTGATTTACAGGGTCCAGACCGGAGAAGGGCTCATCCAGAATAATAAGGTCGGGATCATGAAGAACCGTTCCGATGAACTGGACTTTCTGTTGCATCCCCTTCGAAAGCTGTTCCACCTTTTTCAGAGCCCACTCTGCGAGGTCGAAACGTTCCAGATATTCCATGGCCCGTTTTCGTGCTTCTTTCGCAGGTACCTGCTTCAATTCACCCAGGAAGACAAGTTGTTCAATCACCTTCATCTTCCGATAGAGACCCCTCTCTTCGGGAAGGTATCCGATCCTGTGCTGAACGCGGTATCCGGGTGGATCACCGAAAATCCGGATCTCACCTTCATCCGGCCGGTAAATATCGGTGATCATCCGAATCGTGGTTGTCTTTCCGGCTCCGTTGGGCCCGAGAAGACCGTAAATCGTCCCCCGGGGAATCGTTAAGGACACACCATCCACTGCGCGTGTTCCATCAAAGGTTTTTACGACCTGGTTCAGTTCTATCGCTTCCATAATGCCATTATACGCATAGACGCCCGAAAGTTTCACTATTTTTGCTTATTTCATTGACAAGTCGATTTACGTTCCGATAGGATAATCAACAATTGAACCTGATATGGTAAGGAGATGCCATGGTATTGTCCTATCCGAAATCCTGCACGCTGCGAGATGGTCGAACAGCAACCATTCGTTTATTGTCTTCGGGCGACGGGGACAAACTTTACAGGTTGTTTATGACCCTGAAACCGGAATCCCGCCGCTTTCTCTATGACGATGTAACGGACCGCCGTGTCGTCGACACCTGGATACAGGAATTGGACTACGACCGTATCCTCCCCCTGGTCGTGGAACTGGATGGTACCCTCGTTGCAGACGGAACTCTGCATCGAAAAAACTTCGGCCCGCTGCGTCACGTCGGACGCGTACGGGTGGTCGTTCTCGAAACCTGCCATGGTCTTGGTGTAGGGACGATTCTGATGCAGGAACTGATCGATGTCGCAAAGCGGGAGGGACTGAAAATCCTATCCTCCACGGCGGCCGAATATGAAGAAGGGCCGGCCATCCAGACTCTGAAAGCCCTGGGATTTCGAAGAGCCGCCCTGGTCCCCCACTACCTGATGGATCCGCAGGGAGTGACCCATTCCATGGCCATTCTCACGAAATCTCTGACCTGAGTTTTTCCATGCTGGATCCGATTTAGACCGTAAAATCGAATCTCCTCTTTCCTACCCCTTGATTGCCTGTCGGGCCTCGCGCTCCATAATTCTTTCCTTTATGGCATCTTTCTTTTCGTACTCTCTCCGTCCTCTGGCCAGCGCAATTTCCACTTTGGCTCTTCCCTTTTTGAAATAGATCTTCAATGGGATCACCGTCAATCCCTTAGCCGTCACTTTTCCCGAAAGACGCGAAATTTCACGTGAATGGAGAAGAAGCTTCCGATTTCGCTCCGGCTCCTGAAGGACATGCCAGGCGTGGGGATACGGACTGATATGGGCTCCAACAAGAAAAGCCTCTCCCGTTTCAAAGGCAATATAGCTGTCCTTGAGGTTGGCCCGCCCTTCCCGGAGGGATTTTACCTCAGGCCCGGTGAGAACAATTCCTGCCTCGAACGTCTCGATGATCTCGTAGTCATGCCGGGCTTTCCGGTTGACACATACGTTGATTACATCTTTTGGCTGATCTGATTTCACCCCTCTATTGTACACTGACGTGTCCGATCATCACGGGACAGATCAGGGACGGAACCGGCTGGATCGTCCCACTTTCCTGTGGTATAGTCATTGCCTATGATTTTTCGAGCATGTCTGTGCATCCTCCTCTTTCTTCCTGCGATCAGCACCGCCACGACCCTGCACCTTGTTTCAGGAACGTTAGATTTCGACACACTTCCACAGATCGGGGAACTTTCCGACTCCGGGAATCTTGCGCTTGTTACACTCCGTGATCCCAGTGTCCTGTTGAATCCAAATCTGGAAGGCCTGACCCTCCTTGGTCATGTGGAATCAGGGATCTATTTCGTCCATCTCCTGCCCCAGGCACAGAAACTGATCGAGACGGGATTGATCACATCAGTACGCTCGGTTCCTCCGGAACTCAAGATCTCACCGCGGGTGCAGGAATTTCAAACCACTGCAGTCCGGCTGCTGGATGAAAATCATATACCCTCTCTCGGATCCGGAACTTTGCTCCGGCAATCGGGTTCCACCCTGTCGGTTTCTGCAGATCGACAGACCCTCCTCCAGATCGCCCGATCATCGAATGTTCTCTGGGTAGAACCGGTTCCGACCTGGACGCTTCGGAACGATCTGACCTCCTGGGTAATTCAAAGTGATTTACCTTATGTCTATTCTCTTTACACCAGGGGATTAAGTGGGGAGGGTGAAATTGTGGGTCACATCGACGGCCCCCCTTCTCGGACATCCTGCTACTTTGAAGATCCGTTCAACCCCATAGGTCCTGATCATCGGAAATATGTTGCATACCATTCAACCTACGAAACGTATGTCGATGGTCATGGTACCCACACGGCAGGAACCGTAGCCGGGTTCGCTGAAGGAGAAGCCAATAACGGAATCGCCTACAACGCTCGATTAACGACCACAAATATCTATGATGTCTTCCCGTTTGGAGAGACCCAGCTGTACGATGTCTTTACTCGTGCCTACAATGAGGGAGCCAGAATCCATACGAACTCCTGGGGTGACGACGCAACAACCGCATATACGCAGTGGTGCGCCGATATTGATACGTTTACGCATGATTACGAAGACAATCTGGTCCTCTTCTCCGTCTCCAACGGACTTTTTCTTAAAACCCCGGAGAATGCAAAAAACACCCTCGCCATGGGAGCTTCATATCAGTACCCACAGGAAGATTCCATCTGTTCCGGCGGCATGGGGCCCACCAGTGACGGCCGCCTGAAGCCCGAACTTTTTACCCCGGGCTGCGGGATCCGTTCCGCGGCATCCAATTCCCCCTGTGGGACGATCACGCTCAGCGGCACAAGCATGGCCTCCCCGGCGGCAGCAGCTGCCGCTGCCCTGACCAGAGAGTATTTTCTAAAGGGTTACTATCCATACGGAATCGCGGGAGGCCAGAGCATTACCCCCACAGGCAGCCTAATCAAGGCAATTCTCCTCTCGGCCACCCGGGATATGCCAGATCCGGACGGCTATCCCACGATGCAGGAAGGCTGGGGACATCTTGTGCTGGACGATGCACTCTACTTTTCCGGTGAGCGCCGAAGACTCTTCGTCAGTGACATCCGCCATTCCGATGGACTGGTGGAATTCCAGGTCCACACCTATTCCATAACAGTGAAAAGTAATACGGAACCCCTGAGAATTGCTCTCACGTGGGCGGATTACCCGGCTGTCCCCTTTGCCACTCAGATCGTCGTAAACAACCTTGACCTCAAAGTGACCGCACCCAACGGAATTTACCTCGGCAACAACTTTCTGAACGGCAAATCACGAAGAAACGGAGCCCCGGACCCTCTGAACAACGTGGAACAGGTGATCATTGACAACCCGGAGGCGGGGACCTACACCATCGAAGTGCGTGGGACCTCGATTCCCGTACCCTCCCAGGGGTATGCTCTGGTGGTCACAGGAGATATCGTCGTCGACACCTCCGAAATCTATGCCGGTGTAGCCCACAAGGGAGGGGCAAGCGGCACCTCCTGGAAAAGTGATATGGTTCTGGCCAATTTCTCATCCTCGGTCCAGGAAATCACAGTGGCCTATCAGGAAGCTGGCTACGACACATCCCGAACCAGCCAGACCTTTCAGGTAGACGGACAGTCGGCTCTTCATGTACCGGATGTCATCGGTTCCTTTCTTGACCGCGACAGCTTCGGGTTCCTGGAAGTGGAAGTACCCGTAGAGACGGCGGCAGTGGTTCGCACCTTCAACCAGACCGAAACCGGTCAGCTTGGACAGAATATTCTTGCTCCTTCAGTCATCCTCCGATCGGGAGGCACGATTTACCTTCCCGGACTTTTTCAGGATTCTTCCCGAAGAACCAACCTCGGCTGGATTAATAAGGATCATGACCAGGTTTCGGCTGCCCTTACCCTCCTGGGGCCGGATGGTCTGGAACTGGCATCAATGACAGAAGTGTTTCAACCGGACTCCATGGTCCAGGAACCCCTGACGCGCTACTTCCCCAATATTGAAACCTCAGGGGCGACCCTTCGAATCGATGCCCTGAACGGCTCCGAACTTCTCGTCTATGCTTCGGTAGTCACAATGGTCACAGGTGATGCCGTTTACATTCCCGGAATGATTCCCCAGACGGCAGGCTTTTTCCCGGTCATTGCTTCTTCCCCGGGCTCACGGAACAGTCTCTGGAGAACTGAAATCATTCTCTTTAACCCCCTCGATTCCGAGCAGGAAATCCACTTCCATGCCCGTCTCTTCGTTGACGGCATCTGGAAATCTTATCAAACCCAGGTAAATCTTCACATGCATGAAACGGCCCGTTACTCTGATATCCTGAATGAACTTTTCAATCTGGAAGAGGCTCTTGGCTATCTGGAAATATCCGGTACGCTCACCGGCGGAGGGAGAATCTATTCAAGCGAGTCGATCGATTCCTCGGTAGGCCAGTATGTGCCCTTCACGGTCGGACCCGAAGTCACAAACTGGCGACTTGTCTCCTTTCCCGCAGATCAGCGCAGGACCAATATTGGAATTCTCAACCGGGGCGAATCAACGACGTATTGTGCGCTCAAGCCCCTGGGCGAGGAAAACGAAGTCATTGTTGGCATTCCTGCCATGAGCCTCAAACAGATCAGCGTCGACGATCTCTATGAAGATGATGCATTCACCTGGGCCATTAACTGTGACGGTGCCGTCTACACCTATGCATCCAGCGTGGACAACCTTTCCCAGGACGCGGTCTTCCTGACCGGGATGGTCAAAGAGGGTCTGGGGCTTCGCTGGTGATATTTCTCTCCGTCATTCCATAACCTCCTTCCACCAGATCCAGCCGGGTATATCCACCTGTGCTAGCATGATATCGTGAGCACATCTACGACACCCATGATGAAGCAGTATCTGGAAATCAAATCTCGCTACAGGGATGCGATACTTCTCTATCGAATGGGTGATTTTTACGAGATGTTCTTTGAGGACGCGGAAGTTGCGGCTCCCATCCTCCAGATTACTCTGACATCCCGTGATGGAGAGATTCCCATGTGCGGAATCCCTCACCATGCTCTCGATTCCTATCTGATCAAACTGATCCGTTCAGGAAACAAAATCGCCATTTGCGAGCAGATGGAAGACCCATCCCAGGCAAAGGGACTGGTCCGTCGGGAAGTCGTGCGTGTCCTGACACCGGGATGTATCCCGGAAAGCGTCGGGCTTGAGGAACGGGATCACCATTACCTTGCCTCGTACGATGGAGAAACCCTGGGTCTCATGGACGTATCAACCGGTTCGATTCACCTTTATTCGGTACAGAGATCCTCCATCGTTGATCATATGAGGCTCTTTCCCATTAAGGAAATCCTTCTTCCCGGCACACCGGCAGAGTTTGAATTGACCGGAGTCTCGATCCCGATCACCCCCCTGGATATCTCCTACTTTGACAGGCGAGCCGGGATGCAGCAACTGAGTAAGATCCTCGGCACGGCTTCCTTGAAGGGCTTCGGTCTCATGGAAGGTGATCCACGCTCCGGGGTAGCGGGTGCGCTTCTCCGCTATGTTCGAGAAACGCAGTTCAGGGATGATGCGGTAGCCGTGGATCTCATCGTCCATGACGAACAGAAGGTCATTGACGCAACCTCAATTCGGAACCTGGAGATTTTTCAGTCATCCCTCGGGGATCCGCGGCACAGCCTCCATGCCGTTCTGGACCGAACCATGACCCCCATGGGAGCACGCCTGCTCCGCACCTGGATGCGTGAGCCCCTCTCCAGTCTGGAGGAAATCCAGCACCGCCTTGGAGCCGTGGAAGAGCTCGTACGTCGACGTGAGTTACGCCAGTCCCTGTCCGAAACATGCAAAGGAATGGGCGATCTGGAGAGACAGACCTCCCGGGTGGCCTACGGGCGGGAACATCCGAGGGATCTTCTGGCCATCGCAGACACACTGGATCGATCTTCTGCCATATACGAGCTTCTTGCGACGGTGGAACGCTCCACTCTTCTGAAGGAGCTGCGGGACACCCTGAATCCTCCGATGGATCTTGCTGCGCAAATCCGGGAAACCCTTGTCGACCAGCCGCCTCTCCAGATAAGGGAAGGAGGGCTGATTCGAGATGGTGTCGATGAACGTCTGGATGAGGCAAGATCCATTCAGAGTGAATCCCGTTCTGCCATTCTCGCCCTGGAAGAGACAGAAAGAAGAGCAACGGGGATCTCAAACCTGAAAGTAGGGTACAACCGTGTCTATGGATACTACGTTGAAGTGTCCAGGGGACAGGTATCCAGGGTGCCTGAGCATTACATCCGCAAACAGACGCTTGTGAATGCGGAACGATTCATTACGCCCGGCATCAAGGAACTGGAGGAAAAGATCCTTCATGCCAATGAGACCGTGGCCTCCCTGGAATTGGAACTCTACGAAGATCTCCGCAACGCGGTTCTTCTGGAAACAAACCGTATTATGCATGTAGCCCGCAACCTGGCGATCATGGATTGTTTACTCTCCTTTGCAACCGCAGCCCGGGATGGCAACTATGTCAAACCTGATATGCACACGGGTTCGTCCCTTTCTCTCAGGGAGAGCCGCCATCCCGTCGTGGAAAAGGTCCTCAGGGAAGAGCCCTTCACTCCAAATGATTGTGATATTCCCGAAGAAGGCCGGCGGATCCTGATTATTACGGGACCCAACATGGGTGGAAAATCAACCTATCTGCGCCAGGTCGCCCTCGCGGCATATATGAGCCATATTGGATCATTCGTCCCGGCAACAGAGGCATCCATTCCCCTCTTCGATCGGATATTTACTCGTGTAGGAGCCTTCGATCAACTGGCCCAGGGAGAGAGTACTTTCATGGTGGAGATGCTGGAACTCGCTCAGATTCTGAGAAAGGCCACCGATCGCAGTTTGATCATTCTGGACGAAGTAGGGCGAGGGACGGCAACCTTCGATGGACTCTCCCTGGCATGGGCCGTAGTGGAACACATCCATGAGCAGATTGGCGCCAAGACGCTCTTTGCCACCCATTATCATGAGCTGACCGAACTGGCCCTTCTCTTACCGGGAGTCAGAAATCTCTCCGTCGACGTTAAGGAATTCGAAGGTAAGATTTTCTTTATCCATCGGATCGTTGACGGTACCGCAGACCGAAGTTACGGGATCGAGGTGGCTCACCTTGCCGGGGTTCCTTCCGAAATCGTTTCACGTGCCAAGGAAGTCCTCGCCAATCTAGAAAAGAGTGAACTCGACCCCCGGGGAATCCCTCGCGCAGCCCAGGGAATGACCGACGTGGGGCAGAGACAGCTTACCCTCTTCCCTTCAGCAACGGATATCGTGGCGGATCAGATCCGATCCATCGATCTGGACTCATTGAAGCCGCTGGACGCCCTCACTCTCCTTGCCAGATTTCAATCCCGGCTCAATCGGGAAGACTGAGTTGACGCCAAAATTCCCTCCACGTACAATAGGGACCCATGCTTGCCCGTGACTTTGTAAGGAATAACATTGAAGCCCTTAAAACGATGCTGGCTCAGCGATCGATGGCGGACCAGGTCGACCTGGAGGCCTTTACTCAGGTAGAGGAAGAACGGCGGACAATCCTTAAGGAACTGGAGCATTTGCGTCACCTTAAGAATGATGCATCCCAGGAGATCGCCAGAAGCAAAAAGGAAAAACGGGATGCCGACCATCTCATCACCGAGATGAAAAAAGTGGGAGAAGAGATTCGATCCATGGAAGACAGGCTCCGTGATGTGGAATCTTCCCTGGAAAGTCTGGAACTCACTCTTCCCAACCTTTTCCACGCATCCATTCCCATCGGGCCCGATTCCACCTACAACCGGATCGAACGATCCTGGGGTGAGCCCGCGGATTTTCCCTTTCCGCCCCGTCCCCACTGGGAGATCGGGGAAACGCTGGGGATTCTGGACTTTCCGCGTGCTTCCAAGATCTCGGGTGCCCGTTTTGCGGTTTTGATGGGAGCCGGGGCCCGTCTTGAACGGGCTTTGATCAACTATTTTCTCGACCGGAATACTTCCCGCGGATATCGGGAGGTCCTGCCTCCCTTCATGGTCAACCGGGACTCCTGCACAGGAACCGGACAGCTTCCAAAATTCGAGAGTGATCTATTCAAGATAGAGGGTTGGGATTATTTCCTGGTTCCCACGGCAGAAATTCCTGTCACCAATCTTCACCGGGAAGAGGTACTTTCCGCTGATCAATTACCCCTTGCATATTGTGCCTACACACCTTGTTTTCGATCCGAGGCGGGATCCTACGGTAAGGATACCCGGGGGTTGATCCGTCAACACCAGTTCAACAAGGTCGAACTAGTCCGTTTCAGCCGTCCCGAAGTATCGTATGATGAGCTGGAGAAGCTGACCGGACACGCGGAGGCTCTGCTGCAGGAGCTGAATCTTCCCTATCGTGTCGTTACCCTCGCCTCTGGAGATCTTGGATTTTCGTCGGCCAAGACCTACGATCTGGAAGTCTGGCTGCCGTCCCAAGATACCTACCGGGAAATTTCATCATGCTCTAATTTTGAAGATTTCCAGGCCCGCCGTGCACGGATCCGCTATAAGGACCCCGATACGGGAAAGAACGAGTTCGTTCATACTCTGAATGGAAGCGGCCTGGCTGTGGGACGCACCCTCGTCGCGATTCTGGAAACGTACCAGCAGGCCGACGGAACCGTCCTGATTCCGGAAGCACTCCACCCATATATGGGGGGAGTGGAAATCATCGAACCTGCCTGAGAGTCCAGAACACATCGGAATGTTAATTCCATTCTGGACCGTTTCTAAACCATGTTGCTCTCTCTGATTGAAGCGATCCTCGTGATCTCAGGCCTCTCTCTGGGAGTCCTGTGGATCTGTCACAGGATCAGGGTTCCCTCTGTTGTGGGGCTTCTACTTACGGGTATCCTGGCAGGCCCGCACGGGTTGCGGCTGGTTCACGGAATTCACGAAGTGGAAGTCCTGGCTGAGATCGGCATCATTTTTCTTCTTTTCGCCATCGGGATTGAATTTTCTTTCCGTTCCTTCATCCGTGGAGCGAGGGACCTTCTGAGCGGAGGAAGCCTGCAGGTCGTTCTGACGACCGCCATGGGAGCCGGGATCCTGCTCCTTGCCGGCCGCAGCCTGAAAACAGCCATGGTAGGCGGACTTCTGCTCGCCCTCAGTTCCACCGCCGTGGTGATTCGTCTCCTTCAGGATCGAACGGAGCTTGACAGTTCTCACGGGCGGCTTAGCGTCAACATTCTTATCTTTCAGGATCTGGCTGCCGTACTTGTTATGGCCGCCATCCCCCTTCTCTCCGGGGTCGGGGGCCCCGGAGGCCCCCCCCTTGTCGAGTTTATCGAGGGGGCGGCCATGCTGACCGTCACCCTTGTGGGAGGCTGGTACTTCTTCCCGAAGCTTCTCCACCAACTGAGTATGACCCGGAATCGTGAGATTTTCCTTCTTGGTGTCCTCTTCGTCGGATTCGGTCTGTCGTGGCTTGCAGCCCGCGCGGGTCTCTCCCCTGCCCTGGGGGCCTTTCTTGCCGGGCTGCTGATCTCCGAATCGGACTATGCCCACTATGCCATAGGAAATATCCTGCCTCTGCGGGACATCTTCACCTCTCTCTTTTTCATTTCCATGGGAATGCTCTTTCAGGTAAAGGTGTTTCTCCACTCCCCGCTTCTCCTGCTTTTCCTGGCTGCAGCCATTACGATGGTAAAATTCCTGATCATCACCTTGATCGCTCTCCTCCTGCGCTATCCTTTCCATACATCTCTTCTGACGGGACTCACACTCGCCCAGGTGGGAGAATTCTCCTTTGTGGTCGGGCGTCTGGCTCTGGGAAACGGCTTGATTGACACCAGTATATTTGATCTTTTTTTGATTTCAGCAATCCTGACCCTTCTGGCCACACCATTTCTGATGGCCATGGGACCGAAGCTGGCCCACCGGGTTCGACCTGGACTCAAGGCAGGTTCTTCAACATCCCGCGAAAAGGATGTCGATCTCATCATCGCCGGTTATGGTGCTGTCGGTCAAACGCTGACCCGGGTGGCACGCAGGGCCGGGGTTCACTTCGCGATTATCGAATTGAATCCTGCAAATATACGAGCTGCCCGGAAGGAAGGATACACCGTACTCGCGGGAGATGCCTCCTTCTCTTCGATTCTCCAGCATGCCGGGATCTTGAAGGCAGATCTTCTTGCCGTCACTCTTCCCGACAACGAAAGTACCCGTCAGACGGTCCGGGCGGCACGGGAACTCTCGCCCGACATCCCGATTCTGGTCCGAACCCGGTACTTCAGTGAGGTGGACACCCTTCAGAGAATTGGCGCCACAGAAATTCTTGTCGAAGAGGAAGAAATGGCCGCAGCCATGTCCAGGAAGCTTCTATCGCACATGAATCTGCCTCAAGCAACGATCGAGACCTGCATCCAGGCGCTTCGAGGGAAACAGGAACCATGATCCGAGTATGGGTAACGTCCGCGTTTCCTAACGTTCGAAATGAATTAGCCCCTCTTAAAATCAACAGAGTTTCCAGGGGAATGAAGAAATTAATGAATCTGTTACTCTAATCACCATGACAACGTACACTTTGCCTCAGACCAGCCCTTCGCCTGATGACGTTTTTGGAATCCTCTCACGTGGGGATGGCCGTGTCCAGCGAACGTAGCAGCCATCCTCTTTCCATTGCCGTGGTTGGCGGAGGGGTTGCCGGAATAACCGCCGCATATCTTCTTGCCCGCAAACACAACGTCACACTCTTTGAAAAAAATCCTTCTATCGGTGGTCATACGAGAACCGTGACACATACGGATCCGTCAGGAAAGACCCTCGCGATCGACATGGGATTTATCGTTTTTAACAATCGGACCTATCCATGCTTCCACGAATTTCTCCGTCAACTGAAAGTGCCTGTACGAAATTCTGAAATGTCCTTTTCCTTTACCGAGTCTGATACGGGCTTCACCTACGCGGGGACCGGCATCAATGGTCTCTTTGCGCGACGCAGGAACCTTTTTTCAGTTCGATACTGGCTCTTCCTGGCGGAGATCCTCCGTTTTTGCCGGGAGGCCAGTAAAAAAATAAAAGAAGAGACAGTGGATGCCTCGCTAACTCTTGGGGACTATCTTCGCACGATAGGGTACCGTAACGATCTCGTGAATTGGTTCATTAAACCCATGGGGGCAGCGATCTGGTCCACTCCTTTTCAGAAATTATTGGAGTTTCCTGCCCAGGCCTTTCTGCATTTTTACAATAACCACGGCCTTCTTTCCCTGAGAGACCGGCCCCAATGGCAGACAGTTGCAGGAGGAAGTCACACTTACGTGCAAGCCTTTCTTAAAACATATAACGGCAAGATTTATCTGCATTCACCCGTTCACCATATCGAGCGAAACTCCGCCGGAGTCGAACTGAAATCCAAGGACGGCAGCCTTGGCTCCTTTGACCGGGTAATCCTGGCAACCCACGCAGATGAGGCTCTGGGATTACTGTCCGAACCTACAGCCGAAGAGCGCCGGATTCTGGGGGCATTTCGATATAACCATAATCAAACCGTTCTCCACACGGACAGAGGTTTGCTGCCCGCATTGAGACGCTCATGGGCCTCATGGAATGTCATACAATGGCAGGATATGGGACCGGAGCATCCGGTTCCCGTCACCTACCATATGAACCGGCTTCAGGGATTTTCGTCCGATTGCGAATTTTTTGTTACCCTGAACCAGGGTAATCGTGTTGCTAACGATACAATCATTGACGATGTTGTCTTTTCCCATCCACTGTACACACTGGATGCCATTCGAGCTCAAAAATCCCTTTCCTCGCTCCAGGGAGTTCTTCATACACACTATTGTGGCAGTTATCACGGTTATGGGTTTCATGAAGACGCGGTTCGATCTTCCGTTCGTATGGTCGAATCCTTTGGCATCTCCCTGTGACAGCATTTCTTTACACAGGCCGTGTGATGCATACCAGAACCCATCCGGTAGCCCATGCCTTTGCGTACCCCTATTTTGCCCTTTCCGCTGACATTGATAATCTTCGCGCACTTGATCATGAATGCCGTCTTTTCGGCTATAACCGCTGGCGGCCCTTTTCCCTGTATGATAAGGATTACCTGGAACCGGACGATCAGTCAATCCGGAAGAAAATTCTAGCCAGAGTGGATGAAGCGTCTGCCTCGCGAGAGACCGACAAAATTATTCTCGTGACGATGCCGCGTTTTATGGGTACAGCCTTTAATCCAGTCAGCTTTTATTTCCTTTACGACAACGAGGGCCGACTGCGGCACATGATCTCAGAAGTAAACAGCACATTTGGTGAGCGACACATCTACAAGGTTTCTCCCGTAAAATCCGGGGAAGAGACATTCTACACCAGGGGAACCCATTCAAAAGAGCTCTACGTCTCCCCCTATTTTGGCATTGAAGGGCATTATGAATTTGCCTTCCGTGATATTCGTGAATGTCTTGATATACGCATAAACCTGATCGTGGAAGGGAACACCGTATTTCGGTCACGAGTAAAGGGAGAAGCCCTGCCACTTCACGATTGGATCCTTTTCAAAACCATCCTCACCCACCCTCTTACCTTAATGATGACTGTACCAAGAATCCTTCGCCAGGCGTATCTCCTCTACACAAAGAGACAATTATCCATCAGAGAAAAACCTTTCCCTGTGCATCCCCACACGATTTCTACGGGTAAGGAACCGGTCCTTCAAAAAATCCTGACATCTTTCCTCCTGAGGCGACTGGCAGAGGGTTTCCATGGGCCGAAAAACAGACGATCGAAAGAGGCTCCATAGTATGTCCAGGTCCGTTCCTTCTGGAATACCAGAGTCAGATCTTGCCTGGCAATGGACGGGATTTCAGCGGATGTGCTCGAAAATCCTCTTCCATGCTCTTTCAAAACTGAAGAGTGGAAGTCTCCAGGTGAAGATAGTCAATGAGCCTTCTGTTCGAATAGGACAGGCATCTTCCTCAGGTACACACGCTTCGATAGCCATCCATGATCCCGCATTCTTTCCCAGGGTTCTTTTTGGGGGAGAAATTGGATTGGGGGAGACCTTCACAGATGGGCTCTGGTCCTCTGATGACCTGACCTCCCTGATCGGCTTCTTTATCGAGAACATGGATGTTCTGGATGATCGCAAGATTACCCTCACATTCCCCGCGAGAATGATTCATACGCTTCATCACCTGCTTCGGAAAAACACCTTGGAAGGCAGTAAAAAAAATATCAGGGCTCATTACGATCTCAGCAACCAATTTTTTCAGACTTTTCTGGATGAAAAGATGGTGTATAGCTGCGCCCGATTTAACTCGGATGGCGACACTCTGGAAGAAGCTCAGTTGAATAAAATTTATGACCTTATTCAGAAGATGGACATCCACGAGAACCATCATATTCTTGAAATCGGAACAGGGTGGGGAGCCCTGGCATTGGAAGCTGCAAAAGTTAAGAGATGTAAAGTCACGACAATCACCCTTTCAAGGGAACAATATGAATATACACGGGCCCGTGTTGTTGCGGCAGGATTGGATCACAGGGTTTTCGTTCTTTTTCAGGACTTTCGCACGATGCAAGGATCGTTTGACCGAATCATCTCCATTGAAATGATCGAGGCTATCGGACACGAGAACCTGGGCATGTTCTTTGAAACATGTTGCAACCTCCTTACACAGGGAGGCATTCTCGTTTTACAGACGATCACGATCCCGGACCAGCGCTATCCAGCATATCGGAAGAGTTCTGACTGGATTCGCAAATATATCTTTCCAGGCGGTCATCTTCCTTCGCTGACAGCTTTGAGTCGTGCCGCAACCCGACACTCCTCCTTTGTCCTGCAGCACCTGGAAAACATTGGTCCTCATTATGCACGGACTATCCGAGAATGGAGATACCGGTTTTTACATTCACTTGACGAAATCCGCAGTCTGGGATTTGGCGACCCGCTGATTCGGACATGGATCTATTACCTTTCCTATTGTGAAGCAGCCTTTCAATGGCGCTACTTAAACGATCTTCAATTAATCTTCACCCGGCCAGGGATATCTCTCGAGGAACAAACTCTATGAACCTATTCGTAGTAATCATGATCGGCTGGATGGCTGTCGCCCTGATGATGTTCCTGCTGTGGTTGTTGCACTTCCCCATAAAAAATGCGGCGCTCGTCGATGTAGGCTGGTCCCTGGGTGTACCCTTAGTAACCATGATTTACTCGTTTTTACTTGAGGCGCACACCATCAGAGAAATATTAGTGCTCTCCGTTTCCTCTCTTTGGGGCCTTCGGCTTGGATTGTACCTTCTTTTCACGCGGATTCTTGGGCATACCGAAGAGGGACGGTATCAAAACCTGAGAAAAACATGGAATAAGCATACTTCTGTTAAGTTTTTTCTTTTCTTTCAGTTCCAGGGCATTCTGGATCTGATATTCTCTGTACCTTTTCTTCTCATACTCAGAAACCCCGAACAATCGATTCACCCTGCGGAGTGGTTCTGCCTGGGCCTATGGGTTGTGGCATTTTCTGGTAATGGCATTGCTGATGCACAGCTGCATCGTTTTCTTAAGCAACCCGCAAACCGGGGGCGCACCTGCAGAGAGGGACTCTGGAGATATTCCCGCCACCCCAACTACTTTTTTGAGTTTCTCATGTGGGTAGCCCTGGCATGCATGGCCCTCCCATCCTCCTTTGGCTATATCGCATTTTTTATCCCCCTTCTCCTTCTTTACTTTCTTTTCCGTATCACGGGGATCCCAGCCACGGAGGCGCAGGCGCTTCGAACCCGGGGAGAAGATTACAGGCATTATCAGAAAACGACCTCCGCGTTCATCCCCTGGATCCCGAAGCGGTCGAAATCAGATCTCCACTGACATCACAAGCGATCAGAAAGGAAACATCGTGGCCAAACAAACGGTACCCTTTTCCCTTATTCCCGATTGCATGATCCGATGGGGAATTCGCAGGCTTCTTGCCAGACGCCTCAGAGAAGAGCACGCCGACAACGGTGAAGCCAGTATTCAGAGACAACAGGACTTGATCCTCCGATTGAGTCAAAGTCCGATAGCCCTCCACACACGGGACGCCAATGAGCAGCACTATGAGGTTCCAACATCCTTTTTTGAAAAGGTACTTGGCAAGCGTCTCAAATACTCCTGCGGATACTGGCCGGAAGGAGTGCGAGACCTGGACAGCGCGGAACAGGCATCCCTGCAAATGGTTATCGATCGAGCAGAGATTCAAAACGGTCAGACTATCTTAGACCTTGGGTGTGGTTGGGGTTCACTTTCGCTTTTCCTTGCCGAGAACTTTCCGGAGGCTTCGATCACCTCGGTCAGTAACAGCAGCACCCAGCGAACCTTTATTGAAAATCGCTGCCGAACTCTCGGGTATGACAATGTCACGGTAATTACTGCAGACATCAATGCATTTTCCCCACCGGCCGCCTACGACAGGATTATCTCCATCGAAATGTTTGAACACATCCGGAACTATTGCCTGCTTATGAATCGGATTTCTCACTGGATGAAACCCGGCGGCAAACTGTTTGTGCACCACTTTTCGAATGTTCATGTTGCCTATCCCTTTGAAACCGGAGGAGATTCGGACTGGATGGCTCGATACTTTTTTACCGGGGGAATGATGCCGTCAGACGATTTTCTCTTGCACTTCCAGCAGGACTTGCAGGTTTTGCGGAGATGGCGATTAAATGGAAATCACTATCGAAAAACCTGTGAGGCATGGCTGAACAATATGGATTCTCACAAAAAGACCATTCAGGATCAGTTCAAGGATAGGTACGGGAAGAAGGATGCCATGAAACTGTGGTCATACTGGAGAGTCTTTTTTATGGCCTGCAGTGAATTGTTTGGATACCATAATGGAGAAGAATGGGTTGTCTCTCACTACCTGTTTGGCAGGCGGGAGGATGGTCCCGGCGTATAACCCGGCATTACCTCTTCCCCGTAAAAAGGTGAGTCATCGGATCTCCATGACAGGTTCTGAGGGAAAGAAATACATATACAGCAATGGCAAAGTTGCCCAGAGTCAGAATCCCCACCAACCAGGCAACCCGTTCCATCCAGTTCTTCTCGCGCCACGCAATCCAGAACCAGATGGCCACAAAGGAAAAATAGGTGTCAAAAAGCGTCGCCTTTCCCCAGGGATCACTCCATAAATCGGCCGCCGCCAGGAAAACATTCCTGTCAAGACTTGCATGGATCGTGACCACTGTCATGGACAAAAAAACCACACCACAATAAAGCATGAGTAATCGTTTCACATTTCCCTCCTTACTCTGCTATGGATCGTACATACGAACGCTCTTTGCAACCCGGAGAACTCATTTCGTGCTTGTCCCTGGAATTACTGGATATACCCCACCGATTTCAAAGCCTTCACCTGTTCTTCATCGGGAACAACTTTTGTTTGTCCAATCGTTCCCAGCATCTTTCTTCTCTGCCGTTCCATGGCCGAGACCCGGGGATCGGCGGGATCCCGAATCGGGTTATGCTCCATCGGATCGATGGACAGGTCCAGGAGTTCGAATCCTTCTCTTGCCAGGGCTTCTGTATGGGTCCAGTAATGTTTCGGAGGAATATTGGTGACTTCAGAACTGTAAAGAATATATTTCACATCACTTCGAATGACACTTTCCAACTCCCCACCGTACAGAGACTGCTCCGAATAGATCCAGCGATTACCCGGGGAAGGTTCCAGAAGCGATATTCCCTCCCTGGACTGTGCCCTTGAAATACCAAGAAGATCCATGAGTGTGGGGAAGATATCGATTATGGAACGAGGTTGCCAATCCTCTTCTCCCCGTTGTCGATGTCTCATGTCCACCGGTAGCCGGACAATCAGGGGGACATGAAGAACTTCATCGTACATGGAATGGCCGTGCGTGTAGAGCCCGTGGTCAAAAAATTCTTCGCCGTGATCGCTCATCACGATCAGCAGGGTGCGATCGAACGTATTCCTGACCTTGAGTTCGTTGATCAGCCTTTCCAGTTCCCGGTTCACGTGCATAAATTCGTTACAGTAGACGGAACGAAGCTCACTGACAAAAAATGGACGATGCGCTTCCGGTAATTCGTAGTACCCGTTCAGTATGGGCTCCCGTTCCAGGGTCAGATCGGGAATGATGGATACCATGTCCTGCTCGGCATGCTTATAGGGTAGATGCGGCTCCATGAAATGAAGGTATTGAAATACGGGCTCGCGGCTATCCTGTAAAAATCGAATAGCCTGATCGATGACAAATCTGGCATCTCCATTGTCCCGCTTGATCGATTTCGAAAAATCACGGTCACCCCAGCGGAATAGCAGGGGGTTGGTTTGAATGGACACGCATCGATACCCGACATTGGCCAAAACATCCTGAATCTGTACCAGGTTCCTTGCCGGAAAGGGATTCCCGTAATCGACACCATGCATATGAGGAAGCATTCCTGTAAACAAGGAGAGGACAGAGGGACAGGTCCAGGTTGAGGTCGTCCGCACGTCGTGAAACTTCATCGCCCCATCAGCGATTGTCTGGATGGTTCCCAGCCTCTCCGTGGAATCGAACACCTGGTCGTACCTCAGGGCATCCACGACGACAAGGATAATGTCCGGCAGTGACGCCTTGGCGTGTCCCCTGGGTACAAGAAATGTCGCTGCGTAAAGGATCACCATCCCGAGGATACAGCTGCCCGTGACAATTCCGACGCCCAGAACGCCGGGCTTTTCCTCATACCGGACGGAAATAAGGGTAAAGAGGATCCAGGCGATGAGAACCAGAGTCACAATACCGGTATTCAATTTCTGCACATCCAGCGTAAGGGACTGTGTCAGGCAGATCAGGGGGATCGTGAAGGCCAGAACTGCACCGTAGAAAACGGGCAGCAACGCATTTCGAAGAAGAGTGACGGTGCATTTCGATCGAATGCGGAAATAGAGATACTTCACTATCAAGTATGCGACGAGGACCAGGATCGGGCCGTAGATCATGTCGACATTCGCGACCAGGTTCATCCGAACCTTCAAGGCTAGCATGTGAAAAAGTTCAAGTTTGTACAACCTCACCAACGCCGCCCAGTCGAAGGTCGGATAATCCAGAATCATAAAGAGACAGAGGTTATACATCAGAGGAATATCTTTCAGACACTCGCTGAGGTAATATTTCGATCTAAGTATCATGGCTGATACCGCGAAAAAATTCAGTAATTTTCCTCAACACAAACGTATTGTACCGGGATCTTCAGGAAGAACCAACCCGGAGAAAACTAATGAAACAACTCTGAATGAGATGCCCGGACCAACGATCCAGGTGTTGGCTGCAGGAAGTGCAGGTAAGGTGCATTTTCTTCACAACGTAAGAAAGGCTGACTTCAAGGAGGCTCCTGATGGCCTGGCCATATGTTCAAGACTCTCTTTCCTTCCTATAATTCAACATTCAAGTTCCGACCCCGTGAATGAAAAACGGGCACGAATGCTTCGTGCCCGTTGGTGTCGTTATTGCCCGAACGATCAGCGCAGGCTCTTCAGATACCGATAGAGATCGCTCTTGGTGGTAAGGATCAGCGTGTCATTGCCCTTCAGGGTCTGACGGTAGGTTTCGAGGCTCTTGACGAACTGATAGAATTCCGGGTCCTGATTATAGGCCCGGGCATAAATTCGAGTGGCCGTAGCATCGGCCTTACCGCGGATCTCCTCCGTTTGACGGTAGGCATCGGACTCGATTTCATTCTTCCGTTTCTCCACCTGCCCCTCGATTTCAGCCTTTCCTCCCGTTCCCTGAGCTCTGTATTTTTCCGCGATCTGCTGCTGTTCAGAAATCATACGCTCATAAACTTTCCCTTGAACCTGGGAGGTATAGTCAATCCTCTTCACCTGGAAATCGATCAGCTTGATCCCCAGTTCCAGTTCTTTAATTTTTGCCGATGTGCGCTCAAAAATATGAGATGTTATCTCTTTTCTCTGACCCTCTTCATTCCTTGTTTCTTCCCCTGTAACGATGGTCTGTCCCGTTGAACGCACGATTTCAGCGAGGGGATAACTCGAAATCACGTCCCGGACCGTTCCGTCCAGGATATCATCGAGTCGGGTCTGTGCACCCCTTTCGTCCACGACGGTCTGGTAAAACCTGAGCGCATCGGAAATCTGCCACCGTGCATAAGCATCCACAAAGATGAACTTATTATCCAGCGTGGGGATCCGTTCCGGATCTCCGTCCCAGGCAAGGATTCGCTTATCAAAGATGTGAACGGTCTGAAAGAAAGGAATGCGGAAGTGAATCCCAGCTTTCGTCACGGGATCTCCCACGGGTTTTCCCAGCATGACCACTATGGCCTGCTGCCATTCATTGACAATGTAGACACAGGAGGAACAGGCGATAAGAAGAACCAGAACAACTACACCGGCAACGATGGAAGTTCTCATGGTTTCACCTCCCTGTCCAGCGGAAGGTAGGGGATGAGGCTCTTCTGGTCGGCATCGATGACATAAACCTTGCCGACCTTGGTCATCACCTCCTGAAGAGCTTCGAGGTACAGCCGCTGGCGGGTAACTTCCCGGGCTCTCTGATACTCTTTCATGAGATCCTCAAATCGTTTAGCCTCACCCTCGGCACGGTTAATGCGGGCGACTGCGTAACCTTCCGCCTCACTGATCATCTGCTTGGCTTCGCCTTCGACCTTGTAGATGACCTTGTTATATTCCCGTTGCGCTTCGTTCAGCATCTGCTCCATTTCCTGCTTGGCCCGGTTCACCTCATCGAATGAATCTTTGACAGGATCCGGCGGATGAACATCCTGGAGCTGGACCAGCTTGACCTGAACACCCACATCATAGGCATTCAGGATCGCCTGAAGGTTCTGCAGTACTTCCGTTTCAATGGTCTCTCTTGAGGATTTAATGACCTTATCAAAGGCCAAATCACCGACAGCGGCACGCATGGCAGTTTCGGTCACGTCGCGGATCGTGTCCTCAACGTTGCGAAGCTGAAACAGGTACTTCATGGGCTCACTGATCTGGTACTGCACGACCCACTCGACGTCCGCAATATTCAAGTCCCCCGTGAGCATCAGCGATTCCTGGTCGAATTCTTCCGGACTGTAACGCGTGTGTTGCCCAGCCTCCAGGGTCCGGAATCCAAATTCCATCTTGTACTGAAAATCGGTTTTAACCTTGAAAACGCGATCAATACCAAAGGGGAGCTTGAAATGAGGTCCGTACGAAGCTGTTCCGTGAAGCTTGCCAAAACGAAGAATCACGGCCGTTTCGTTCGGTTCAACCTGGTAGTAGGAAGTCGCAAAAAAGATCAGCAGAAAGATACCTCCCAGGATCCAGAACACTGCCTTCCCGGGAATCTTCGGCCATTTGGGGGGAAAATCAATTATGACGGGTTCACCCATAGGTTCCTCCTGGATAAAAAAACCCCGGCGAGCCGGGGTTCACCTTTACGCGTAGAACAGAATGTTATTGCGCAGGAGCTTCCGCGGGAGCCTCGGCAGGAGCCTCCGCAGGAGCTTCGGTGGTCTCGGCGGGAGCTTCACTGGTAACGGCTTCACCTTCCGCAGTGCCTTCCTCTGTCGTCATCTCCTCGGCGGGCTGTTCAGGGGCCGGTGTCGGAGCGGTCTCAACCACTTCCTGAGATTCGGCGGCCTTTTTCTGACAGGCGACAAGAGAGAAACAACCGAGAATAAAGAGACCCGTAACAAAGAGTGCGATAAAACGTTTCATACTTCCTCCTAATGTTGGTAGAGAATTCCCTCTCTAACGAATATTGAGTCCGCTTATTTTAGCACAGAGAGCACTGTGGGTCAAACCGATAACGACAGGAAAGTCCGCTGTGGTAGGATGTGGTTATGAACCGTAACATTTCCATGGTCCTTTTCCTTCTTGTTTTACTGCCCGCACTATTTTTCCCGTCCATCCTTTCCTGTTCCCTCTACGCCCAAACTCTTACCGCCCCTTCTCTCTCTGTTTCCTGCGGGGACACGGACCAGATCCTGGACATCACCCTCGACGATGCCGGAGGCATGCTGGCCTACCAGTTCGACATCGTCTTCGATCCCCAGCTGATCACACCCCAATCGATAAATACCACACCTTTTTCTTCCTCGTTTCCCCCCTTCTGGAACGTGTCCGGCGACCGGATCACAGTCGCATCATCCTCAGGGTCTCCCCACCCGGGAGGCGGAGGTGTGCTCTGTCAGATTCATATCTCGGTTTCAGATACAGCTCCGGATGGCTCCACTTCACCTCTGGACCTCCAGAATGCACTGATCAACGATAACCCCGTGGCAGAAATTGATGGAATATTGTCCATTCTGTGCGGATGTACAGGTCCACCACCCGATTTTGCTCTCATCTCCCCTTCCGACGGTGCATTGAATCTTTCGACCTCTTTCACTCTGGACTGGGAGGATGCCGGGAGCCCACCCGACAATGCAACGTCCTACGACCTCTACCTGGGACGGGGATCTCCCCCCCCCCTCCATACATCCGGCATTACCCAGTCCACAATCGATGTGACGGGCCTGGATAGCAACGCAACCTATTACTGGTATGTAACGGGGATCAACAATTGCGGACAGACACCCACTCCGACCTGGACCTTCTCTACACTCCAATGCACAGCCCCACCGAGCACCTTTACAAATCTTTCCCCGGAAGATGGGGCTTCGGGAATCGTCCCTCCTTCCGTCATCCTGGACTGGGAGACGGCCCAGGGGGCAGCCAGCTACGATCTCTATCTCTCCTCCCATTTTCCGCCGGATCTGTACCGCAGCCAGATCAATGTATCTCAGACCACGGTCGCCGATCTTGTTGCTGGAACAGCGTATTACTGGTTTGTCCGGGCAAGGAACGAATGTGGTATCACGGATAGTCCGGTATGGGGTTTTGCAACTCAGGCGGAGTACACGGAGTACATTCCCGTCGTCGCGAGGGACATAGGCGCCCACAATACCAACTGGCGTTCTGACCTGGCGCTCTTCAATCCAGGTGACACTTCCACACCCTATACATTGACGTTCCGTGACGCAAGCGGGGACCATCCGCTTTCCGGAACGATCGAGCCGGGCCACAGCGAGCGTTTCTCTGATGTCGTCGGTGCGTTTACATCCTCGTTCAAGACCGCCGGAAACCTCCAGATCCTTTCCGACAGGGCATTGATTGCAACCAGCCGTACATATAACGATCTCGGAGACGACGGCACCTTCGGCCAATTCGTTGCATCGGTTCAACCCGGAGATTCTCTCTATGGCGAAGGAATGCGATCTGGATCTACAGGGTATCTGCTGGGCCTGGACGACGTCGATCCTTTTCGAACGAACATCGGATTTTCTGAGATGTGCGGCGAATTCACACAGGTTCGCGTATTCAGTTCATCGGGAACCACCTCGGTAGATCTGCAGCCCTACGAGTGGATTCAGATGCCTCTGGAAGATCTGGGACTTGTCTTTTCTTCCATTGCCCGGATCGAAGTTCTATCCGGAGGATGCGCATCGACGTATGCCTCGGTTGTGGATAATCGAACCGGGGATGCCATCTTCATCCCCGTTCAGCCCCTTCCCACCGGAGACTCTTTGGAAACCGCAATCATCATCCCGGTTGCGGCACGAACTTCGGGCAACCAGGACACTCTCTGGCGGACGGACCTGTGGATCTATAATTCGTATCAATACGATACCGATCTTGCCGCCACTTACAGAAGTGCAGAAGAAACCCTTTCCACCTCTATTCACCTCCCGGCCGGATCGGAATTCTTTATCCAGGATGTTCTGGAGGACTGGTTTGAAATCACGGAGGGAAACACCTCGGGAAGCCTGATACTGGAGGGCCCCTTTGTTCCCATTACGGTCCGGATATACAATGACAGGGGAACGCAAAAGGGAACCTATGGTCAGAGGGTCCTTGCCAAAACCCTGGAGGAATTGTCCTCATCAGGTTCCCGGATTCACCTGTCCCACCTGACCCACAATGCCGAGTACCGGTGCAATGTCGGTTTCACGGAGGTCACAGGTACGGAAACCAGCCTCCTGATCGTCCTCTATGACCATGACGGTAACGAGCTTGGGAGAAAAACCTATACTGTACATCCCTTTTCCAACCTTCAAATCAGTCCGATCTTTGAGGATATGGAAATTGAGGGCTATTTCGATTCCGTTCGGGCAACGGTTGAAGTTTTATCGGGAGGGGTTATTTATGCGTATGCATCTGTCGTGGATAACCGGAATGGAGACGCGATATTTATACCGGCTGTTCCTTGACAACCGTGTCCTGAAACCTGGCCGTGTCTCCCCCCGTCTCCCCGGATACAAGATTTCGTGCCTGGACAAAGGTGATAAAGCGCTGGACCAGGTCGGGATCGAACTGAATCCCGGCCTTCGACCGCAAAATTTCGATTGTCTGACCCGGAGAAAGTGTAGGACGGTACGAATCCCTTGACGTCATGGCATCCCAGGCTTCGATGATATGAATAATCCTGGCCCCGAGAGGTATGTCCTGCCCCATCAGCTGGCCCGGATACCCTGTGCCGTCATAACGCTCATGGTGGTAAAAAACCAGAGAATAGACATCGCTGGCAAAGGGAATATCCTGAAGGATATATGCACCCACCTTAGGATGCTGTTTTAATAGTTGCAGCTCCGAGTCACTGAGCCGTTTCTTATGGTAAAGCTTATCGTAATCCAGTTCTCTCATTCCTACATCATGGAGAAGAGCGGCGGTCGTGATCCGATCGATCTCAATCTGATTGATTTGGAGCTGGAGGCAAAATTCATGGGCCAGCCTGGAAACGTTGACGGAATGGATTTTCAGGGAACTGAACCGATCGAGACCGGGGTCGATAAACTTTTCCAGGAGATACTCCAGAGTCTGTTGTTCCAGATGCATCGAAAGTTCAAGCATGAGGGATCGTTTGAACGAAGGAAGGAGTCCCTGGATGATCGTTATGGATTCCGAGGGCAGGTTCTCTTCGGAAAAGACACTGAAGAAGATACGGGCCCAGGGAGTTAAAAGAACAGGAACGTTCGCCTGACGGCGTAGAGAGGAAGAGGGAGCCTGCTCACCTTCAGGAAAGTAACGGTGTGAGAAAAAACCTTCTCCTGTGACCGCCTCCCTGACCTGACCCTTTGCATAACTAACGGCTTCATCCTTCAGCTTCTGGAGGCTTCCTCCCGGGAGCGGTGTCCGCCCTCCCTGAATCATAAAGGTGCCGCGTGCTGTCTGAAAGATCACCACCATCGTGGCAAATCCCCTGATCGGCATCAATCCGTCCACACAGGCCCGGACAGTACGGGCAAACTCCTGTGGCGGCTGAGAAACCGGGTGGAGGACCCGTTCTGACGGGGATGTAATCAGAGCTCCGATTCGCACCTGCAGATCTTCAATCGATTCCGTGGTTCCCGGGGCGGGAATCGGGATGCTATCCCTCTGGATCGAGCGGTGAATATCTTCCTCAACCTTCTGCTTTATCTGTTTCAGCATGCGACCGTATCGCATGGCTATTCCGTCAGCGACAATAAGGTCCTGGTCTTCAAAAGGAGCCTTTCCGGCTTTATCCCGGACATCCAGGAACCCGACAATCCGATCCAGATAGATGGGGGCAATCAGGATACGGGTCGTGTTGGCTTTGGTCAACAATGGAGCGAGATTCATCGCCTCTGTCAGGTTGTTGTAACAGAATGGCTTTCGCTCCAGAGCTATGAGCTGAACAACATGAGAATCTTTGGTGTGACGTTCGGTAAGAAGATCCGATTTTGTAAATCCATAATAGGTCTTAAGATGGAAGTCACCGTCACTTTCCATGAGATACAGTGCTGCCTTGGTTGCTTTCATCTCCTCGAGGCATGCGTACAGGATCTCCTTGTATTTCAGGTCAACGGCATTCACATCCATATGCGTATATTATAACCCAATATGATTGTTTCTTATCTACCCGGAAATCATACAAGCGGCCGCAGCCGTAATTGCCTCATAGATCAACAAAATCCATCCACATCCGTTATTTGTACCCATAACAGGCGTGAAGATCAACACCCCATCATCGCCGGGAGATCCATAATGAAAATCCTGCGTCTACCTTCCCGGACGAGCCGGAAAGAGGAATATCGGGTTTCTTTTGGATATAATAGGTGGAGTCGATGAGAAAAATCTTTGCCTTCGTATTTCTTTGCCTTATCTTCTCCGCCTCTTCCCGGGGAGAGGAAGTCAGGGTTGAGCACTTCGAACTCAGTGTTGAAGGACGGGTGATTTCCGCATCGATTTCGATTACCCCGCTATTACCCCAGGAAGTCGTGGAGCGAATTCGTGGGGGACTTCCCGCCGTATTCACCTACTGGTTCACATTACGCGAACATTCGTCCCGCTGGCGGGACAGGAAAGTCATGAAAACCCGCGTTTCCGTATCGGTAAAATACGATCCGGTCCGTGTTGAGTATCAGGTGACCTATCGCCAGAAGGGGGAGCTGGTGGACACCCGGATCTTCCACCACTGGCAGGAGGCTGTCAATGCCCTGACCAAGCTGGATCGATGGGAAATTTTCACGGTCCCGTCCGATGCCCTGGATGAAATGTTATATATAGAAGCCTGGGTGCACCTTCTTCCCAGGACCAAGTGGCTATTCATCCCCGATGACATAAAAACGGATGAAGTATCTTCCTCCCACTTTGTCGTCTATGACTGATCGGCAGCCTCTTCACAAGAACAACCGAATGATCTTCACCGTTCTGGTGGCCATCATGGCAGGAATCACCCTGCTTTACGTCCTGATCCTCCGGGAACAGCTTCTCCCCGGATGGTTAATCACCCATAAAGCCCTTATCTTCGTCCTCTGGTACCTCGATGCAACCCTTCTCATTATCTTTGCCTTTATCCTGATTCGTTATCTTGTCAAGCTCATTCTTGAACGCCGCAGCAAAACCTACGCCTCCCGGCTTCGAACCCGGGTAGCCTTAAGTTTGACGGGAATGATCCTGGTCCCCGTTCTCTATCTTGTGTTCATTGCCATCGACCTGATCCTTCACGCAAACTCAGTTCCCAGGGACTTGAAATCCGTCGCCGAAGCATCCAGAAACCTGGCACAGGCTTATACCGCCAGGGAAGCCGGTGAGATTCGTGAGCTCGGGCATACACTGACTTTACAGCTGAAAGGAAAATCACCCCAGACATGGCCGGATGTCGTATCCGAATACATGTCCGGCTCCGATCTTACGGCAGTAGAGGTATATCAGGATCGAAGACCTCTCTTTTCCAATGTCCGGCCGCCGATGGACAACCAGGGCTCTTTTCAGATCCCGGGATCATTTCTTAAGGAAATCGACCAGTACGGTGAGGGCATCCTCGTAGAGAAAAAGGGGCAGGTCTGGTTGATCCGGATTGGTTTGACCCTGCCGCAGAAACAGGCACTGATGGAAATCGTCATTTCCCGATCGATGGACGGAACCCTAGGCGAAGATCGGGCGACCGTTCTGAATACCGCACAGGCACTGGACCAGCTCCGATTGGAGCAGACCACGCTGACCATGACCAGGATCCTGATCTTCGTTCTATTGACCCTGGGGATGACATTCGGTGCGCTCTGGTACGGGACAACCCTTTCCCGATATCTAACACAGCCCCTGAAGGATCTTCTGGAAGCAACGCGGCGGGTCGCTTCAGGAGACTTTCAGGTTCACGTGGAAGAGGCGCCTTCCGATGAATGGCACACCCTTATATCTCAATTCAACGAGATGACAGGAGAACTGCAGCAAACCCGGTCCCTCCTGCTGAAGGAGAGAACCAAGCTGCAGCAGATTCTGGAAATTACTCCGGTAGGCATTGTGGCAATGGATTCCACGGGGAAAGTGAACAACGCCAACCCGGCAGCCCGAGCCATCCTGAATCTCCCGCTTGAAACTCAAAATCTGCAGGACCTGCCTCAGGAAATCAAAGACCTTCTCCATTCCAGGGATGAAAGTACCCATGGCCACAGCAAATCCAGTTTAACCCTGGATGGCGCCTACCTGGAGATTGGGATTCTTCCTCTGCCCGACGGGGGAAAACTTCTCGTTGTTGAAGATCTGACTCAGCTTGTACGAGCTCAAAAAATGGCTACCTGGCAGGAAGCCGCCAAGCAGATCGCCCATGAGTTGAAGAATCCCCTAACTCCAATCAAGCTCTCTGCTGAGCGGCTTCTGCTCCGAAGCCGAAGCAGTGAACCTGATGAATCCCTTATTGAGGGCACGTGCAATACCATTCTCCAGGAAGTTGATCACCTCAAAGGTCTTGTGGATGGATTTCTCCAGTATGCCCGCCTCCCTTCACCAACGCCGAGACTATTGGATATTCAGGAGATCTTTCGTAATCTAGCGGATTTGTACAAGGATATTAAGCCGGGTGTATCAATCCTCATGGACTGCGAGCCGGGAGTGGTGATCCTGGCCGATCCCCAGCTATTGAGACAGGCCCTGACCAATCTGCTTGACAATGCAGTTGAGGCCTGCAGTGCGGGTCAGACAGTGACCCTCCAGGGAAACCAATCGAAAGAGGGTGTAATCCTTCGTATCGCCGATGAAGGAAGAGGTATTCCCGAGAAAGACAGGGAACATATCTTTCGCCCCTACTTTTCAACAAAGGGAAGAGGATCGGGTCTTGGCCTTTCCATCGTTCACCGTGTGATTCAGGACCACGGCGGGACAATTCATGTTGAGAACAACAAGCCCCGGGGAACCGTATTTACGATCACAATGCCCCTCGTTGAACTCCCGGGCTAAAATTGATACCATAATCCCATGACCAACATGGCATATCCGGGTAACGCTGAAATTCCGCAAGAAACAAAAAATCGTGTCATCGCAACCTTCCGGCAGACGCTAAAGCTCTTCAACGAAGGCAAGATGGACGATGTGATCGTGGGGTGTGACTTTATCATGAAGCTGGATCCACTCTTTCAACCAGCGGTGGATCTCATGACAAAGGCACAGAACCCCGGGGCTCCTGTGGATATTGAGGTCCATATGCGTACCTATCTGGAAGAAGCTCCCTCAAAATCCACGGAGGATACGCTGATCGAAGCTATCGAGGCTTTAAACAGCGGCAACTTTGAAGCCGCAATCCAGGCATGCCATACCATTCTTCAGAAGGATCCAGGAAACAACGAAGCCCGCGATATTTCCCAGAGGGCGCAGGAAGAGCTGGAAAAATCGACGTTCGTGAAACAATTCACCCAGAAGGCCGAAGAACTTCTGAGCCAGGGCATGACCCAGGAAGCCATGCAGTTTATTCATAGCGGCCTGGAACTGGATGAAACGAACCAGCATCTTCAGGGTCTGAAACAACGGGCAACGCAGAAGATGGAGATGACTCAAAAAACTGAAGAAGCCCCATCAGACTTTTCCTTTGAGCCAACGGTTGAAGAGAGTCCCGGACCTTCAGCGGGCATGACCTTTGAAGCTGAAGTCCCCCAGGATATTGATGAGACAACGATTCTGAAAGAATCTCCGGCCGCCGCTCCGGAAGATCAGTCCTTCGCATTCGATGCATCTCCTTCCGGTGATCCTGAACTGGAAACAGACTCCACCCCGACTCCCCCTGCAGAATCGGATGACGATCTCCAGATTGATACTATCGGAAGTCCGGGTGACGTAGATTCGGCAAATTTTCAAATCGATTCCTCACCTGAACTGGAAACTTCTTTTGGATTCGGCGATCAGGAGCTGCCGGAGCCGGAACCCCCATCCGCTCCTCCTCCCCGGGAAGCGACACCCGCAGCCGATTCGTCCTTCGATTTTTCCTTTGACTCCTCGGAAGAGCCCTCGGACGATCGGATAAAGGCCCTGATCGATGAAGGTGACAACCACTTTCATGCCGCTAAATTCCAGGAGGCCATCGACGTCTGGAGCCGAATCTATCTGATCGACATGAACTCCACGGCCGCCAATGAGCGCATCGAAAAGGCCAAAGAAGCCATGGCTGAATCGGAGCGGAAAATCGAGGAAATCTATACGATTGCCGTTTCCCTTTTCGATCAGAATAAAGTGGAGGAGGCGAAAGCTAAGTTCGAAGAGGTTCTTCAGCATCAGCCTCAGCACCTGCAGGCCAGAAGTTATCTCCAGCGTATCCAGGCCGCTGCCGCCCCCAAGGTGGAAGAAGCGGTAAAGGCCGAACCGGCGGAAGAAGAATCATTCCTCCCGCCTGCTGCAGCTGAAATTCCCGAAGAACTTCCCAGAAAGAAAAAGACACCGGTTCTTGCAGCCATCATTGGAGCTGTTATCATCATTGTCGCTGCAATAATCGTGGTGTCAAAATTTATGCCTTCCGATTCCGGCAAGGACAAACCGGCAAAGCTCACGGCCGACATCCTGATCGAACATGCCGAACAGCTGTATCAGCTGGGCAAAGTCGATGAAGCGCTTCAAAAATTAAATGAGATCGAACCCACCGATCCTTTGCACAATCGGGCTCTCGTACTGATCGAAAAATATCGCCAGACACCAACAAGACCGAAGGAACCCCCGAAGGAGGCGAAGGCGACCTTTGATTCTCTCCTCAGTCAGGCCCGAACGGCAATGAAGGACAATAAGTTTGGTACGGCAGCGGCCCTCTATCAGCAGGCTTCCTCTTTGCAGGAGCTTCCTCCAGAAGATGTCGATTCCTATCAGAGGGCTGCCGGGTTTGCGGATGCTCTCAAACAGGCAGAGGGTCTTTACAACGATCGGAACTACGAAAAGGTAACCGCGGTTCTCTCCGCCCTCATGGATCAATACCCGGAACAGAAAGAGGCTCGGGAACTGCTGGCCAACGCTTACTATAACCGGGGCATCGACTATCTCAAGGATAAGGACATGGTCAATGCCGAAAAGAGCTTCGGTGAGGCCCTGGCCCTGTATCCCAACGATCAGATGGCAGAGAAAAATCAGCGTCTGGCAAAGTTGTACCAGGAATATTCAGTCGATCTTCTTTACCGGATTTACACAAAATATATTACTTATCGCTGATGACAGACGACCTTTCTGATCTCCCGCTTCATGAAGAGGGCCTTTCATCCTCGGGAATCGCCTTCCAGGTTGACCTCCATCCCCATCCCAGGCCCCGCGAGGGGTCTCCGGTACGGAGGTTACTCGCCGCCCTGTTCGATGGGACCATATGGCTTTTGACCTTTTTAGCCCTCCTGCTCCTCCTGCGGATCACCTTTTCCTCCAGTCCCTGGTTACCGCACATCCTTTCCGCGTCTATCGAATCGTTCCTTCTGGCCGGCCTTGGCATGCTGCTTCCCGCCTTCTTCTGGGGCCAGACCGCGGGCATGGCTCTTTTCCGTCTCACAATGGTCGATCGTGACGGAGAACCCCCCGATGCCCAGACCACTGTGGGATGGTTTGGCCTTCACCTCCTTTCCTGCCTTACCCTGGGTATCTTCGGCACTCTCTATCATAAATGGGCCATCGATCGACCCTACTTTATCGTTGACTCCTCCTCACGAGAAGCGATAGAATAAACTGACAATCCATGTTCCACCAGGACGGCTAAGGGAAACCGGTTAAATTCCGGTGCGGCCCCCGCCACTGTAACCGGGAACGAAGCAGAGAACGCCACTGGACCATGAGGATCCAAAGGGGTTTCAGGTCCGGGAAGGCTCTGCAGAGGATGATCCGGAAGCCAGGAGACCTGCCGGTCCAGCATAATACACACGGGAGGTGTACGATGTGGAAGGCCCATCTGGCAATCTTATTTCTCTTTTCAGCATCCTTGGTCACGGGTTCCGATTTCGGAGAAGTGATAACCGTTACCGCCACGCTTCTTCCCGATAGCGACCTTCGAAGCGGGGCTGCGACAACGGTTCTGGAAGGAGAAGATCTCCATCAGTTCGAGGAGCAGACCGTGGGCGACCTCCTGGGTCTCCTGCCGGGACTCACAACCGCCCGAAGCGGATCACCCGGGAAAGTGACCTCTCTATTCACCCGCGGGACAGAATCGGATCACACACTGGTCATGTTTAATGGCGTAATCCTGAATTCTCCTTACTTTGCCGGGTTTGACTGGTCCACTCTACCCGTGGAAGGCATCGATCGGGTTGAGGTTGTACGGGGCCCCTTCTCCGCCCTGTACGGTTCCGATGCGGTGGGGGGTGTCGTTCAACTTTTCTCCAGACCTCAGGAGGGCTTTCGCGCAAGGCTTGGATTGGGAGAAAAAGGGTACCAGCACGCCGGAGCCACCTTTGGAACCGGATCCTTCATGGTCCATCTTTCCACTCACGGTGAAAACGGAATGATGGAGAATGACACGTTTGACCAGTCTCAGGCGTTGGTTCAGGCTGAAGGCGAGCACTGGAACCTTCTGTACAGCTTTGGCACGCAGGAGGTCGGGATCCCCTACAATGAGGGCATGTCAAGTCCGGAACGCAGAATGTCTACCCGCACGCACACCTTTGCTCTCCCCTTCCATACCCGCCTTTATGATTCCTTTCTTTTAGAAACGGAATTCACCCACCAGTACTCCAACTTCACCTTTTCTGACCCCGATGATCCCTGGGGATATACTTCGTCGGACACTACGACAGCCAGAACCACTGCGCGGGCCCTCCTTTCCTCGACCTGGAAACGGTGGACGTTAACCGGCGGTCTTGAAACCCGCCAGGAGGATGTTTCAGATCGCACCGCTTATGGGGTGAATCTGGACAATGAACGAATCCACAATGAAGCCGCCCTGATCAATGCCAGAATGGCAAACCGGATGACCAGCCTCACTCTCGGCGTGCGGGCAGATCGCCACAGCGCCTTCGGAACCACCGTCCACCCGCGTGCATCGTTCTCCATCTTCACCGGACCCCATACCGTTCAGATCAGTGCCGGAACATCCTTTCGGGCCCCCTCCGTCGGTGAACTGGCATTCCCATTTTCCGGTAATAACGATCTGAAACCTGAAAAGGGAACCACCTTTGATGCAGGGTATATCTATATCCGGCGTTCGGATCGCTTTGAAGCCCGTATTTTTTTAACCGATCTGGACAACCTGATCGATTTTGATTACACAACGTATTCATTCCAGAATATGGGAACCTCCAGGATCCGGGGTCTGGAATTCCAGTGGAACCACGCCTGGGGAGAAACGGCCACAGTTCGCACTTCGGTAACCGTACTGGATCATGAAAACACGGACACCGGCCAGCCTTTACTCCGCAGACCGGACCTCTCCGCGTCCCTGATCCTTACCGTTCACCCCACCCTGAACCTGCAGACCCTGGTGACCGGCCGTTACGTAGGTTCGAGGGACGACATCGACCCTCTCACCTACGCCCGGGAAGAGAATGGTGCCTATACCTGCTGGGACCTCGTTCTCCACTACGACATGGGCACCGTCACACCCTTTTTCCGTGTGGAAAATCTCTTTTCCGCCAACTATGAAGACATCCTGGGATATCCATCCCCCGGTCGACGCGTGATCTTCGGCCTTTCCATCGACGGCGGCACCTTTTCCGCCACGAAGGCGAAACCAGACTAAGAAAACAAGGGCGTCCCTGCGTTTCCTTCATGTTTAAACTTTGGACAGGGGGGCTGTTTTACTGGTAGAGGTAGCGCTTAATCTTTTCCGTCGGCGTCTTTTCGAATTCCCGCTCCTGAATCTCGTACCCGTTCAGGTGAGAGAAGTCGGGAAGGTGACGGTTGATCCGTTTGATCAGGTCCCGGAAATAGTGATTGATTTTTGTCCGTATCTCGTCATCATTCATATCGTACAATTTCAGTTCCTGGTAGAGGGTGTCGTAATCGGGAAAGATAATAGCGAGCAAACGCGGTTCTCGTTTCACCACCAGGGACTCCATCACACCGGGTTCCTGGTTCAGAAGCTGTTCGATTTCTTCCGGGTAGATGTTTTCGCCGCTGGCACCCAGGATGACATTCTTGGAACGTCCCTTCAAATGGAGATAATTGTCGGCGTCTATGAATCCCAGATCCCCTGTTTTCAGCCAGCCTTCCTCATCAAAAAGGTTCTTTGTGGCCTCAGGATTCTTGTAGTAGCCACGGGTAACATTGGGCCCTTTTGTAAACACTTCTCCAATCCCCGTTTCCGGGTCGGGCTGGTGAATCTTGATGCTTACCCCATCGATACTGTACCCGCAGCTCTGAAATCGAGTCTTTTCGATTGTCGTTGCCGTGATCAACGGTGAGCACTCCGTCATCCCGTATCCAACCAGGTAGGCAAAGTTCCCCTCCCGCATAAAGGTTTCCACCTCGGGGTTCAGGGGAGCTCCTCCAAAGGCCATCAATCGGAGACATCCTCCCAGGGATTCATGGAGCTTCCGAACCGCCTTGCGGAAGAAAATGGATCGCAGGTAAGGGATTTTCGTCAGGCCCTTCATGACAAGATTGGATTCCAGTTTTGGTTTAATGCGTCGAAAATAGATCTTCTCTATGATGAGCGGAACGGCGGGAACAAGCGTAGGCCGCACTTCCTGAAAGGCCTGCATCATGCGAGTTGGGGTGGGCTTCCCTTCCAGGTAATAGACTGAGGATCCGACGGAGAGTGGAAAGAGAAAGCCGACCGTGCATTCAAAGGTATGAGCAAGAGGTAAAAGGCTCAGAAAACGATCCTCAGCGGTAACAAGGCAGAATGTACCCAGCGCCTTTATGTTGTGAAGCAGGTTTCCGTGCGAAAGCATCACACCCTTGGATTGCCCCGTGGTTCCCGAGGTATAGATGATGGCCGCCAGGGTGTCGGGCGGAAGATCAAATGCGGCCAGCTTTGGATTCTTTTTCTCCTTTGTAAGCACTTTCCTTGCCTGGCGGCCCAGCTGGCGAAGGGCTTCCTGGACCTTATCCTTCAAATCGGGAATCTGATGGATCTCGATCTCTCTGAAATCTTCCAGAACATAGGCATGCTTCAAATGGGGAAACTTCACCCCTTCCAGTTTTTCCAGCTGAGCTGCAGAGGCAAAGACGGCCCTTGCCTCGGACATGTTCAAAATATTGTGAACGTTGGTTCCTGAAAAGTTCGCAAGAATCGGAACAATCACCGCCCCATAGGACACCGTGGCGAGGTAGACAAGCCCCCAGTGGATGGAGTTCGTCCCCAGGAGCGCAACCTTCTCGCCCCGCTTGAGCCCGATCTCCTGGAAAAGCTGGTGAAGATGGGTAATGGCCTCCCACGCTTGACCGTAGGTAATACCGGTCCCCGAAACCTCCTGAAGAAAGGGACGGTCCGTGAAGGTGTTCATGGAAGTGTGAATCAACCGGGTCAGGTTCTGTTGATAATCCTGGGACATGACCCCGTCATTATACACTGAGATTGCCTCCCTGAGCCTTTAGCGGTTCACCTGCATGGCGGCAATTTCGGCATGGCGGGGACAGGAGACAAGATGGTCGTTCACGAGCCCTGCGGCCTGCATATACGCGTAGCAGATGGTTGGTCCGACAAAAGAAAACCCACGGCGGGAAAGATCTAAGCTCATGGCCTCGGATTCCGGCGTTCGAGCGGGAAGATCCTCAATCCTGGCATATCGGTTCACGATGGACTTTCCACCCGTAAACTGCCAGATATATGAATCGAAGGTGGTGAATACTTCCTGAATGGATAAAAAAGATCTTGCATTTTGGACTGCAGCCCTGATCTTCTGGCGATTTCGAATGATCGAAGCGTTCCTGGCCAGGGACACCTCCTGATCGGATGTAAAGGCGGCCACCTGTGCAGGATCGAACCCGGCGAAGGCGTCCCGAAAGGCCTCACGTTTTTTGAGAATGGTCAACCAGTTCAGTCCGGCCTGGAAGGCATCAAGAACCATAAATTCGAAGTGCGTCCTGTCATCGTGAACCGGAACGCCCCACTCCCTGTCGTGGTAGGTTTCCAGTAAGAGGTGGGATTCTCCCCAGCATCGCTGAACGGGACTTTTTTCAGTCACGATCATCGCTCCCAGCCTGTGGATCGAATGGGATTGGACATCCTTCACTCCCGGGAAAGAGAGAATGAGTCAAAGACCAAAAAGGACCGCAATGGCCGTCATCATCTGAATTGCCGCTTTTTTCACGGTGTTATCGTCTCGTTCCTTTTCCGGTCTTGATTTTGTCCCATCACCGGATGGAAGGGCAGGATGGATCCCAAAAATCTCTCCGGATATGGACTCTATCCACTTCTCCACGGAAAGTTGTGCGCCCCCCTGAACACTTACGGTCCCTGAGGATGATCTTCGTTCAGGTCCTGATCGGTCTCCTGCCGCAGTCACCACACCGGCAACCTGGTCCGGGTAGGCACTCTGATAGGCAGAGCCAAGGGTCGGGCCTTCCCCCCCTTCCAGGATGATCACCGTATCCCGGGGCAGGCGACGCCTGAACTTTTCAATTTCCTCAACCACTTTCCGCGTATCATCTTCCGACAGCGCTTCTCCTCCGGCCAGATCCAGATCCGCAAGGCCGTAGAGATCATAATCCGTTGATGGGTGACTTGGGTCCGGATCCTGTCCTCCAAATAGAATAATCAGAGGTTGTTCTCCCTCGTGACGTTCCAGAATGAGAGGAACATCACGAATAGCTGTAATATCCACAATCCCACGGGGGAGGGTACGAAGCAGATCGAGATCAAGCTCGGCTGCCATCCGCTGGTCCGCGCACTGAAGGCTGCCAGCAGAAACGATGACAATCCAGGTAATCAGGATGAGATAAGATACGCCTCGGTTCAAAGGTAGAAAACTCCTGTTCTATTAATCCCCAGTTCTTCCTCCCCCACGGCTGTGGCGGCAAACAGGCCCGCAACTGCTGTGTCAAACTCAATTAAAAATCCTCGACGCAGACTCCTTTTCCGCCTCCGGAATTTTTCAGTCGTTTTCCTTGCATTTGCGAACATCATTACCGCCTTGTCATGCACCATACATGAGGCCTGCGGATTAAGTATAACAGAAGATCCACGCACAAGAAAAAAGGGGGCCCCGGCCCCCCTTGATTGAGATTTCCTGATCCATCAGGTTCCTGCTTTCCCCTGCCTGGCCACAGCCTCCGCAGCCTTTCGCACCGCTTCGGGATCCCCGAGGTAGTAATGCTGCAAGGGTCTCAGATCATGGTCAAGCTCATAAACCAGGGGAACACCCGTTGGAATGTTCAACCCTGGAATTTCCTCATCCGGAATTTCATCCAGATACTTGACCAGCGCCCGCAGGCTGTTCCCGTGTGCAGCGATGATAACCCGTTTTCCCGCGGTTACGTCTGGAGCTATTGTTGAATGCCAGAGAGGAAGAAATCGATCTACCGTATCTTTAAGGCATTCCGTGAGAGGGAGGTGGGCAGAATCAACAGAACCGTACTTCGCTTCGTGTCCGGGCCAGCGAGGGTCATCCCGTTCAAGGGATGGTGGCGGAACATCGTAACTTCTTCGCCATACGTGGACCTGTTCCTCCCCAAATTTTTCTGCCATTTCCGCTTTGTTCAAACCCTGCAGGGCTCCATAGTGCCGCTCGTTAAGCCTCCAGTGCCGAAAGACTGGAATCCACATCAGGTCCATTTCATCCAGAACGATCCACAGGGTTCGAATGGCCCGTCTCAGAACGGACGTATGGGCGACGTCGAAAGTAAATCCTTCCTCTTTTAAGGTTTTTCCCGCCAGGTGGGCCTCCTGGACTCCCCGTTCGGAAAGATCCACATCGGTCCATCCCGTGAAACGGTTTTCCTTATTCCAGGTACTCTCTCCGTGGCGCAGAAGGACAACCTTGTGAATCGTCACGCGACGGTAACCTCCTTGCAAAGGTAGACATCCTGTATAGCGTTAAGCAGCTCCACCCCATCGCTCATCGGCTTCTGGAATGCTTTTCGTCCTGAAATAAGCCCCATGCCCCCGGCTCTCTTGTTGATGATTGCGGTACGGACGGCCTGAGCCAGGTCGTTCTGTCCCGACGCGCCGCCGGAGTTGATCAACCCGGCACGGCCCATATAGCAATTGACAACCTGGTACCGGGTCAGATCAATCGGATGATCCGTCGTGAGGTCGGTGTACACCTTTTCCGAGGTCTTTCCGAATTTCAAAGCCTTATACCCACCATTGTTTTCAGGCTGTTTCTGCTTGACAATGTCAGCTTCGATCGTAGCGGCAAGATGGTTGGCCTGACCGGTCAGATCTGCGGACACATGATAATCCTTATCGGACTTGAATCCGGGATTTCTCAGATAGGCCCAGAGGATCGTCACCATTCCCAGCTCGTGGGCATACTGAAAGGCTTCGGTGACTTCCTGGATCTGACGCGTGGCCTCGTCGGAACCATAGTAAATGGTTGCCCCGACGGCAACCGCACCCATCTCAAAGGCCTGTTTCACATCGGCAAAGAGAATCTGATCGAACTTGTTCGGGTAGGTAAGAAGCTCATTATGGTTAATCTTGAGAATGAAGGGAATTTTATAAGCGTACTTGCGGCAGATGGATCCGAGCACCCCGAGAGTGGAAGCCACGGCGTTACATCCGCCCTCGATGGCCAGCCTGACAATGTTTTCCGGATCAAAGTAAATTGGATTGGGCGCGAAGGATGCTCCGGCTGAGTGCTCAATCCCCTGATCGACGGGAAGAATGGAGACATATCCTGACCCGGAAAGTCGCCCGGTATTGAAGAGATGCTGCATGTTGCGAAGAACGGCCGGAGACCGATCTGATGGAACCATAACCCGGTCCACGTAGGTCTCTCCGGGAAGATGGAGCTGATCTTTGGGTACGGTACGGCATTCGTGTTTCAAAAGGTTCTCTGCGTCCTCACCCAGAAGTTGTTGAATGCGATCGATCATATGTCCTCCTTCATGCCTGTGTGGAATACCCCGGATCAGTCCGGGGCTCTGATCCTGAATGTAACATAAATCCTTTCTGTCATCTACTCCCTGTCGGCCGACTCCTGCCTCTAAAAGTAATACCAGATCGTTTCATATTCAGAGGTATCTTCTCCCAGGGATTCCAGCCGTTTCAGGTAGTCAAGGATCGGCACATCCTGGTGAAGAACCGTGGATATGTCGTCCGTAATATTTTTTTCCCACGGATGAAATTCATAGAGACGGCTCCCGTCGGGAAGAATAGAGATCAGATCGCGATGCTGACGTGCGCGAAGATAGTTTTTCCCCATACCCGGGACATTGTAGACGGCCTCATCGGTGCGTGCCAGTCCGGGAAGAAGGCGAGCTTCTTCCTTCTGTTCCTGGAGGAGTCTCGCCAGCGGGACCCTGTAATCCTTTGTCTCCTCCTTTCCCTTTGTGTTAAAGGTGTAATAGGGCTCCACGCCCGCCCGAACAAGAATTCGCCGAAGCAGATAGGCTTCGAACCTTCTTGAAATGTGAAAGGTGTACACAAGTTGATTAAAGACGGAGATACCGCGGCTTCGTAACCGTTCCACGACGGTCACCGTATCCGGGGTAATTTCATAGGGATACTGAATATGGGTGACCACGGAAACCTGACGGCGGCCCGGAATACGATACCGCGCAAGAAGATCTGCCAGTTCCTCCGTGATTCTCATGGGGACCGTGACCAGTGTCCGGGTCCCGATCCGGATGCGCTCGATGGATGGAATGGCTGCCAGATCATTCAGGATCTCCTCCAGACGTCCGTCAGACATGGCCAGGGGATCTCCCCCGGTCAGAAGGACCTCATGGATGGCAGGATGGGAGCGTATCCACTCAACGGCAGCGATCCTCCGTTTCCCCGGAGCCAGAGCTCCGGGTGCCATGGCATCGTCGATTTCCCAGTTTCTCTGACAATAGACACAGATCTGAGGGCAGGTGTTGAAGGGTTTGTAAATGCAGATGCCCGGATAGCGCCGCGTGATCAGCTCAACCGGAGATGTGTCATTTTCCTTCATGAAGTCGAGACAGGAACGCTCCTCCCTGAGATACCCCTTTACATATTTGGTCGAAGGAATAACCTGCGCTCGCAATCCGATATCATGGCCCAGGCCGGGGTCATCATCCATGAGGGAAAGATAGTATGGCGTGATTCCAAAGGGAATCCCTTCCTTCCTCGCCTGTGTGACAGCCTTCTTCTCATCGGGGCGCAGTGTCACCAGATGATCCAGGAGATTCGGATCCCGGACAACGTTCCGCATCTGCCATCGCCAGTCATTCCACTGCTGAGAGGACACACCAAGCTGATGCATGAGATTCTCGACGCGCTTCCCTCGACGATGAACTGCATCTTCATCCAGACCCGTGACAAAGCGCGCAATCCGCTCATCCACGGCATCAGACAGCATGTCGAGCTGGCGGCTTCGGTGGAGTGCCGCCTCTCTGCCGTGCAGGCTTACCCGGGTAAGATAACGGGCTTCAAGATCCTTCTCGATTCCCCTTCCCTCCAGTCCCAGCATGAGATGAAGAAGTTCCGCATAAAAAGCCGGGGAGAGATCCGAACGTTCGACGTTCAACGCAATATCTTTCAGAGCCTGCAGGACTGAGAATTTGGAACGGTTTTCCGATCGCAACGAAAAAATCCTCTGGATCGTCCGCGCACAATCACGAACGCGAATAATCGATTTATCCGTAAGGTCATTCCCGTCGTGAAAGGTTTCGTACTCAACCGCATGGATATGTTCCATCATTCGCCTTCGAAATCCTTCCAGGGATTTCGTCCTGCGGGCAAAATAAAGGATATCCGGCACCTCGGATTTTAATCTTTCCGCGGTGAAACGATCTGCATTCAGAATGACTTCACCTCCTGAGGATGGATTCCCATCAGCAACTCCATCCCATCACGCTCTTCATATTGTACGAAATTCGTTAAGTTGTGTCAATAAATCCAGAGAATATTACTTGCTATAGAAATTAGTTTTTTTCTATATATGTACCGCAGGCCGATCCCGGTAACGGTCCAAATGTTTACGAATATAAATTGAGCATATATACGATATGTATTTTATTATATTATGATATATTCATCTTATGCGTTCACACTAAAATAGATCATATTCCCATGACTATGTGCAGACAATTATTGAAGAGCCCGCCTTACAATCGACACGGCCCGGGTGATCTCTCCTTCACAGGTCATTCGTCCCGTGGAGAAGCGAAGCGTTCCCATAGCGATCCTTGCGGGAACACCCATGGCCTCAAGGACATGGGAGACCGTTACGCCTTCGCCATGGCACGCGGCACCTGCAGATACGGCCAGTTCCGTTTCGAGCCGGTTCAGAATATCCGAGGCGATCCTGCCCGGAAATCCAAGGCTCAGGGTATTGGGGAGACGATAATCCGGATGGCCATTGAGCACAACATCCGGAAAAGCCATCTTTATCTCCCGATGAAGCAGATCTCTCATCTCTTTCATGTACCTGCCGTGCTCTTCCAGACCCCGTTTCGCCAGGGCGCAGGCCTTCCCGAGACCCACAATGTAAGCAACATTCTCGGTTCCGGCCCTTCTCCCGCGTTCATGGCCGGCACCATGAATCAGGGAATGAAGCGGAGTGCCGCGGCGGACAAAGAGAACCCCGATTCCCTTGGGGGCATAGAGCTTGTGCCCGGCCAGAGAGAGAAGGTCCACTCCCAGATCCTCGACGCTCACATCGATCTTCCCGACTGACTGGGCGGCATCTGTATGGACGAGTATCCCCACTTCATGAGCCAGGTCAGAGATTTCTTTGACGGGCTGAATCGTACCCACCTCATTGTTTGCATGCATGATCGAGACAAGGATTGTGTCCCGTGTTAAGGCTTTCCGCAGAGCTTCCCGATCCACGGTACCGTGCGAATCGACGGGTACCCGGGTGATCCTGAACCCTGTTCCCTCCAGATACCGGCACACCTCCAGGACTGCCGGATGTTCAATCAGGGAGGTCACAATGTGAGTACCCCGTTCCCGCAAAGCGAAGGCCACTCCTTTGATCGCATGGTTGTTCGATTCGCTCCCCCCCGAGTTGAAGACTATCTCATCCGGATACGATCCCAGAAGATCTGCCACCTCTTCTCGCGCCTTCTCCAGGCCCTTCCGGGCCAGCTGACCATAGGGATGAGAGGAAGACGGATTCCCGAAGTGGTGGCGCAGGTAGGGTCCCATGGCATCCAGGACTTCCGGATCGACCGGAGTTGTCGCGTTGTAGTCGAGGTAGAGCGCTTCAGCCATGAAAGACCTCCTGGACATGCATGCCTTTTAAAAGATACATTTCCTCAGGGACACTCTTCCGGCTGGTGGCCCGTAATGGGGCAACCGGCATCGTTGTCCCCGGCAGGACGCCCGAAACCGTACCCGCCTTCAATTCCGGTTGAGGTGCGCGGTACGACAAGGTAGTACGCTGCGTCGAATCTCGGATCGATCTCTTCCCGGAGATCGGAATTGGAGTCAAAACAGATCCGGGACCTATGGGTATAGGTCCCCAGCCTCAGGCCTGCCGAGATGTCACCTTCGTAGATGGTGTAATCCGAAGCGATCCCGCATGACGGCCCCCAGAACAGGAGAATATTGCCTCCTTCCTTACCCAATCTCACCGATCCGTCTGCTACCTGGCGGGGCCCGATGGGCTGAGACTGCGTCGTAAAGGACCAGACCGGTCCCTCAACGGGAGAACAGAGGTTGCCGGCGTTGTACGCCGTAACCTTCCAGTAGAGCGTTGTTTCCCAGGGGAGATCTGTCAGGTCCGCTTCACTTATTCCCAGGCCGGATCCCTCCACCTGAACCGGTGGATTGACCTGATCCAGGTAGAACGTATAGGCGTCTGCGTTGGAAACATCCGACCAATCAAGGGTAAGATCGACGGGAAGGCCCGTTGCTCCGTTGGAAGGGGAAAAATTTGTTACACTGCCCAGAGGGGGGTTGGCCGGGCAGTCGACGGTCAGGGAGCCATCGAGGGTCACGGCCGTGTATTCGCTGTAATCTCCCAGTGCATACCCGTTTTTCGAGGGTTCGAGGAAGGCCAGGTCCAGGACGGCGTCATCACAATTTTCAACATTCACGTCAAAGACCAGGTTCACCATGACCGCCGTGCCGGTTCCAACAGCGATGGCTGTCGTGCCGGCTGCGGCGATCGTCACGAAGTCACCCAGAACCCCGGAGCCGGTCTGATAGTTTAAAGAAAAGGAATTGAAGGCCGCTCCCTTTTGAACCGAAGTCAGGATCAGGGCCTCGGCGGGGTAGTACATCCGCAATTGAAACGAAAGAATATCATCGGCAAGATCGATCGAAACGGGCACATGGATCTGCAGATCACCACAAGTGGTTCCATGTGTCCCGGCCGTGAAGACCCGGTTCTGCCGCAGTCCAAATCCTGGACTCAGCGGTCCCGGTGCCTGGATCCTCGGGGAGCCTGAATCAGAGGACACACTGGCCAGAACCACTCGAACCGTCTCACTTTGACCGTTGGGAACGACAACCCGGGCGGAATGATCCATGGACAGAAAAACTTCTCGAAACGGTGTAGCATCCGGCTCCCGATCGCTCAGAAAGTGGCCGAAATCCAGCAGTGAAGAGCTGGCCGGCAAAAAAGGCGGCCCGAAAGAAGCCAGGATGGCCCAGGCTGTCTCATGGTCACAGAGGTTTCCGCCAGATGGCGGTTCCTCCTCTTTCCAATCCAGGGTGAGCGTCGTGAACCCTCGCTCGGGAACGTCGATTTCCTTTTTTCGGAGAGAGACGGCCGGTGCGGGACAACCGGGACCATTGTCCGTTTCCATCGATCTTCTCCCATCCGCAGCCCGCAAAGAATCTGCAGAAATCAGGATGACCCCCAGAAAAATCAGACAAAGATAAACAAAGAAAGTCCGCATGAATCTAATCCATTATACGCTGTTGTTTCAGGGACGAAAGGCATAGGATAATTTCAGAAAGAGGGTTCGGTTCATCGTGGTGCGGTCCAGATCTTTTTCCTCAATACCCCGGTCGGCATAGCCGAGAAAGGCCAGCGTAAAGGGGTTTATTTTATAGGTAAAGAGAATCTGGGACGCAAGAAACCGTTCTTTTTCCTTTACGTCATCCACGTAGAGATCCCCGTCTCTCCTAACATCCCCATACTGGAGGATGGTCCGGAGAAAAATCGAGTTATTGAAGTGGTACAGAAGCTTCAGATAGTAGATGGATGCCGTGTAGATCTGTCCCTGTGCGATGGAGAGGCTCTGATGGCGGAGGTTGAAATCGAGGAAGATACGCCGCCCGAACCGGATATCGAATTGGAGATGTGAATCGAAGAGATCGGCCAGCCGCTCATTGGTGTAGTCAATTCCATCCCCCGCGCTGACGCTGAGATAGAGCGTCATCGCCTTGGAAAACCGGCTGTTGAACCAGAGATGGGCCTGGTTCGTCGTATAGTCGGCTCCATTGTACCGCTCCAGGGATCTCTCCAGGTTGAATTCTCCGTGGATCTGCCGTGCCAGACTGAATGAGAGTTCCGCGCCCAGGAGTCGGTCGGAAAGTTCCCCGCTATGGTCTTCGGTATAGCTCGTGTAGATGCCGGGAGACAACGTCTGGTGGAACCCACTCCCGTCCCCGTAATGGGTGTAGGCAAGGGCTGAAGAGAGGGATCGGTAATCGACCCTGGGGATAAAACCCAGATCGGCCCGAAAATCGGGATCGAGATCGCGGAAGGCGGCATTCCAGGTCCAGTGCCGGGAGTTATGCTCATAGGCCAGATAGGTCGCACCGCCTTCCCTCTCCCTTCCATCAAAATGGGCAGACTCATCGGGCAGGTCAGGCATTCGTGTCTGGCTGAACAGGGCCAGGAAATTGATGAAGTCATGCTCCGCGAGACGGAACCGGCCATCCCCTCCCATGAGGTCAAAGGTGTACCCGTCCCCATGCCGTCCCGTGTAGATCGCGCCGAGGGTGCTGTCCCGTCCCAGGTCCCTGCGGTACCGAAATGATCCGTCCAGGACTTCCTGATCCAGAAAGAGAAGATCGGAACCCTGGTTCCCCGGAATCAGAATATTGGTCACCGTATCCCTGGCGATAAAGGCGCCCCACCCATTCCGTCCGTCCTTGCCGGCCACCTTGACTCCCCAGGATGGATCGGCAACGGTTCTCGAATAAAAAACATCCATAAAGGTGGAGAAATACCGGGATCCTTCCAGAAAGAAGGGCCGCTTTTCGCTGTAATAGAGGGCGAACCTACGGTTGACATCGATCTCCTCGGAATCGGTTTCTACCTGCGAGAAATCGGGATTCACCATGCCGGAAAGGGCCAGGTTTGGGGTTAGCCCCCAGGTACCGCTCACACCGATCTCCGTGGTGCTTTCCCGATCCGAAAAGGGTTCTTCCGGAGCCGGCCGATCCTGTGTGGAGATAGCCGTCAGCGTGGGAACCACTTCCAGCTGGCGTCCGGAGCGGGCCCCTTCCATTCCGGATATCAGACCCGCCTGACAGAGGAGGCAATTTTTATTTCTATCCAGGGGCTGAGAAGAGATTTCATGTCGGAATTCCCGGGGATAGATCCGAATAACGAGAAACCGCCACACCTGGGTGTCCAGGTTCGGGAAACGTAGAGTCCTGAATGGAATTGCTATTTCGATTTCGTAGCCTTCATCTGTGATTCGTCCTGCGGATGACCAGATACCGTCCCATGACCGGTCCTCCTGTTCCGGCTCCGTCAGTGTCAGATCCATCTGTGCGCCGAAGGGATTGACGAAAAACTCGTAGGCCTGACGCTGGTCGTTGAAGGTGTCAAGGATGATGCCGGCAAAATCATCGGCCCAGGCACTGTCCCGGTCGGCATAGCGGGCCCGAATCCTGTCCGGGTCCGGGTCAAAGCAGGAAAGGGCCACAAGAAAGTTTTCGCCGTCAAAGGCGAATCGCACCGTCGTCTTCACGGGTGGAGCGGTATTGTCTCCAGGGGATATCTCGTAGTTGAGATCGAAGGTAAGGGCTTCCTGCCAGGCCCTCTCTTCGATCTTTCCGTCGATCTGTATCGGAAAGGTGATGCGCGGGACGGTCAGCGGCAGCGGGTCCTGCGCACGGAGCGGGCTTCCTGGAGACAATAGAACGAACAAGATCAGGCCCGCCTGGAGAAAAGGGGGCCATCGAAGATGACCCCAGCCCATGTTCTCTGTCCCATGAGGATGACATCCCTTCGGGATCCTGTGCCCCGGACCGGACAAACTTTTCTTCCGGAATGCCCAAAAAGCTGGCACGAGGATTGCTATCAAGCAACGTGAGGACACGATGACATTCTACAGCCCCCGCACCGCAGACTCAACTCCATTCAGACCGGGCAGGATATGTCCGGATCCTCATCCATTGAAAGCGAAGGTGAAGTACAATACCCATGAGGAGGTCGCTATGAAAACTCGAATGTTTGCAGTATGCCTGATTCTCGTTCTCCCTCTGGCCGCTCTGGCTCAGGGAGATGGCGGATTCGGGATCAAGATCGGTTCCTTCAGCCCGAACGGGGACTACCTGGACACGTGGTATGGAAACATGACCACCCTCAGCATCGTCTACGTTCATCCGGTCGCCCGCAATACGACACTGGAGTATGGCGTCGACTATACAAAGAAATCCGGGGATACCTACTCCTACTACGATCCCGACTTTGACGCGGATATTTATGGCGACTCCGAACTCGAGATCGTACCTCTCCTGCTGACGGTTCGCTATTCGCCCTGCAATCGAACCGGGTTCTGCCCCTTCTTTGGCGCCGGTGTCGGGTACTATCTTGTCGAAGAGACCCTCGACTATGACGTCTACGATTACGTGTACGACGACTACTACCGGGTCATCGATTCCGACCAGGACGATGTCTTTGGATTCCATGCCGTCGTGGGATTCGAGATCCGCCAGCGTTCCGGAGGAGCCCTGAGCGTTGAAGCGCGATGGAGCACGGCGGAAGCCAGACTGTGGCGTCAGGATGTGGAACTGGACGGGGTCACGGCACTCCTCGGATACCGTTTCCGATTCTAGATCTCATTCCTGCCTGAAGTATCTCCCCGTTTTCCCTGCCCGGGAAAACGGGGTTCTTCTTTCTTGACTGCGGGAAAATTACGGGTATAGTTGAGCCTGTGACGAATCCTTCAGACCCTGAACCCCAGCCATCCATCACCCCGTCTCCCGAAACCCGCGGATACCAGTTCGGCACCTTCAAGGGAGTCTTTACCCCTTCGATTCTCACGATTCTGGGTGTCATCATGTACCTTCGGTTTGGCTGGGTCCTGGGAAACGTGGGGCTCCCCCTCACCCTTCTCATCGTGACGATGGCCTGCTCCATCACCTTCCTGACCGGCCTCTCCATCGCCGCCATGGCCACGAACATGAAGATCGGGGCGGGGGGCGCATATTTCATGCTCTCCCGATCCTTCGGCCTGGAAGCCGGAGCCGCGATCGGAATTCCCCTCTTCTTTGCCCAGGCCCTCGGCATCGCGTTTTACGTTACGGGGTTTTCCGAATCGGTCGTCGATCTTTTCCCCATGCTTGACCCGAAGATGGTGGGGGTGGTCACCCTTCTGGCCCTCACCGCCCTGGCCTATAAATCGGCCGACCTCGCCCTGAAGTCCCAGTTCGTCATTCTTGCTTTCATCGCTCTATCTCTCATTTCGTTCTTCATGGGCGGCACACCCTCCGGAATCCAGGCTGAAGTGGTGACACCCCCGATTACAAGTTCGTTCTGGGTGGTCTTTGCCGTCTTCTTTCCCGCTGTAACGGGAATCGAAGCCGGAATCGCCATGTCAGGAGACCTGAAAAATCCCGCCCGGTCCCTGCCTGTGGGTACGATCGGGGCGGTCATCACCGGGTACGCAGTTTACCTTGCCATTCCCATCTTTTTGAATTCCGTCGTTCACGACCGCAACCTCCTTCTCACCGATACGCTCATCATGCGGCAGGTCGCCCGTTTTGGCCATCTGGTCATCCTGGGTCTCTGGGGTGCCTCTCTTTCCAGCGCCATGGGATCCCTCCTCGGCGCCCCGCGGACCCTGCAGGCCCTGGCCCGGGACGGAATACTCCCCCGATTCCTGGGGAAAGGATATGGCAAGGGAGACGATCCCAGGGTTGCAACCGCCGTCGCCTTCGGCCTGGCAACCGCAACCATCCTGGCGGGAGATCTCAACATGATCGCCCCGGTTCTGTCCATGTTCTTCCTCACATCCTACGGCCTGCTGAACACGGCATCGGCTCTGGAGCAGCTCATCGGCAGTCCTTCCTGGCGGCCCACCTTCCGGATTCCCTGGTTCATATCCGCAGCGGGAGCTATCGGATGCCTGGCCGTCATGCTGATGATCAACGCGGGGGCCACGATCATCGCCGTTATTATTACCTCTCTCATCTACACCGTCATGCAGCGCAGACGCCTGAGCGCAAACTGGGGTGATATCCGGTACGGCATTCTGATGCTCATCATTCAGAACATCGTCTATCGCCTGTCGGGCAAGGTCCCCGATGAACGGACGTGGCGGCCCAATATCCTCGTTCTCTCGGGGGTTCCCACCACCCGCTGGTACCTGATCGAACTGGCGGACGCCATCGCCCACGGGAACTCCCTTCTCACCGTTGCAACCGTTCTTCCCCCCGAAGGTCAGCGCGTCCGCCAGGTCACAGAGACGATCCAGAACTACCTGGACAAACAGCGGGTTACGGCACTTGTAAAAATAGTCCGGGCTCCCACTCCTTTGCAGGGAGCCTATCAGCTGGTTCAGACCTACGGGTTCGGCCCGATCTTCCCCAACACGATTTTGATCGGCGAAACCGAGCGGACGGAGAACATGGAAGAGTACGCCATCCTTCTCAATGCCATACACCGGAACCACAAAAACGTCATCATCGTACGTGAGGGAAGGATTCCTCCCACGTGGCATCAGGATCTCAGGATCGACGTCTGGTGGGGGCGGGAGAGAAAAAATGCCAACTTCATGCTTGCGCTGGCGTACCTCCTGGAGACCAGCCGCGCGTGGCGCCATGCCCACCTGGTCCTCAACACCATCGTCACCTCCCCGGATCAGAAGGAAGAAGCCGAACGGACCCTGTCCAAGCTGATTGAGGCGGGACGAATTGAAGCGGAACCGGTGGTCCACGTGAGCAGGCAGGATGAGGTTTTTAACGTGATCCGGGAGGCATCCCGTGGATCCAATCTCGTCTTTCTCGGGATTCGGCCACCCGATCGTGATGAGACGACGGAAGCCTACGCAGCCTACTACCAGAGCCTGATCGAACGGACAGAGGATTTCCCTCCCCTGGCCCTGGTCATGGCTGCCGAATCGATAGAATTTCACCGGATTTTCCGGGCCTGAGAGGTGCCTATGCCCAACCTGCTTACCCTGACGGGGATTCTCGGCGTCATTGTCATTCTCGGAATCTATCTCCTCCTTCAGATCGGAAAAATACGGCAGGATCACCCGGCATACTCCCTGCTCAATGCCCTCGGAGCGGCCATGATCATGGTTTCCCTGACGAAAGACTTCAACCTCCCGGCTTTTATGATCGAAGCCGCCTGGTTCCTCATCAGCCTGGGCGGATTTGCCCGGTCCCTCTACCTGCGCCGACCCCGGCACACCTGACATCGTCCCCGGAGAATCAAATCTGATCCCATCCATCGGGTGTACAATAAGAGTTTAACGATCCATGAAGCCCCTGCATACGCTGCAGCGCTTTGCAGCCCGTCTTCACCCGGTCGCCCTTTTGGCCCTGGGATTTGCCGCTCTGATTCTGATCGGCATGGTTTTCCTTTCTCTCCCGGTCTCAAGGGCGGGAACCGATCCCTTACCCACGATCGACGCCCTCTTTACGTCCACATCCGCCGTCTGTGTCACGGGCCTGATTGTCGTGGATACAGGCTCCTTCTTTTCCCTCTTCGGACAGATCGTTCTGCTGATTCTCATTCAGATCGGCGGGATCGGGGTCATGACGCTTTCCGTCCTGATCTTCCGAGTGATCGGAAAACGTATTTCTTACCGCCAGAGGCTGATCATGCAGGACGTCTTTACCCAGGCCCCCCGCGCGGACATCTTCCGGCTCGTCCGTTCCATCGCTGTTTTCACACTCATCACCGAAGGCCTGGGAGCTATCCTGCTCTTCGGATTCTGGGTCGGAGAGTTCCCCTGGCCCCATGCGCTCGTCCTGGCGGTCTTCCACTCGGTGTCCGCGTTCTGCAATGCCGGGTTCTCCCTCTTTTCCACCAGTATGATCACCTACGCATCCAATGCCTATCTCAATGGCGTCATTCTCACGCTGATCATCCTGGGCGGCCTGGGCTTTCCCGTCATTTACGAGCTTCAGCAGAGGCTTGTGTCAAAGAAAATCCGGAAGCAGCGTCTGAGCGTTCACAGCCGTACCGTTCTGATCACGACCGTGATCCTGATCCTGCTCGGGACCCTGGTCTTCTTCACCTCCGAACAGTTCGGGGCCCTGAAAGGCAAACCCCTGGAAGAGAAGGTCCTGATCTCCGTCTTTCAGTCGGTGACCTGTCGGACCGCCGGATTCAACTCCATTGACACGACAAAGCTCCATGAGGCAACGCTGACCTTCATGCTCTTTCTCATGTTTATCGGGGCCTCTCCGGGATCCTGCGGCGGCGGGATCAAGACCACCACGCTGGCCCTTCTCCTGGCCACGGCCTGGAGTAAGTTCCGCGGACGAAGCCGGGCCGCGCTCTTTCGAAGGAGCCTCCCCTCCGCGACGGTCATTCGGGGCCAGGCCCTGGCTCTCCTGGCCCTGGCCGTCGTCATGGCATCCGTCTTCCTTCTCCAGTTCGAAAGCCACTTCGAGAGGGTATCGCCCGAGGGACGCGATCCCTTTCTGTCCTACCTCTTTGAAACCGTATCGGCCTTTGGCACCGTGGGACTCTCCATGGGCGCCTCGAACAAGCTGACATCCTTTGGAAAGATACTCATTTCGATTCTCATGTTCATCGGGAGGGTCGGAGTGCTCTCCTTCGCGTACATGCTGACGCCCACGGGAAGGACCGTGGACATCGAATACGCCGAAGAAGACATGATGATCGGATAGGAGGACCAACGTGAAACGATTTGCCGTGATCGGACTTTCCACCTTCGGGTACTACCTCACCAAGTCCCTCTTTGACGCGGGCCACGAAGTCATCGCCATCGACCAGGACCGCCAGCGGATTCAATCGATCAGCTCTTCCGCCACCCAGGCCGTGATCCTCAATGCCACGGACAAGGAACAGCTCCGTTCCCTGGGCCTTGAGTCCATGGATTCCGTGATCATCTCTACCGGCACCAACCTGAGCGCCAGCGTCCTGATCGCCTTCTACCTCAAGGAGATGGGGGTGAAGCACATCATCGCCAAAGCCCTGGACGAGGACCATAGCCAGATCCTGGAGAAGCTGGGGGTCAACGAGGTCATCCAGCCCGAGCGGGACATGGCTTTCCGGCTCGCCAAGAGCCTCATTTCCGGGAATATCCTGGATTACGTCCCCTTAGACGACAACCATAACCTCATCCAGTTCGCCGCACCGGCTTCCTTCCAGGGAAAGAGCCTGAAGGACCTCGATCTCAGGGCTCGGTACAACATCAACGTCATCGCGATCGAGGAGCTCGTCCCCTACCGCTTCATCCTGGCCCCTACCGCCGACTTTATCCTCAAGGAAAGCGATATCCTGATCGTCCTCGGCGCCTCCCAGGACATCGAGAAGTTCCAGAAGGTGAAGTAAGAATAGTTTTAGGTTTTATGGGTGGATGAGTTTTATGGATTTATTGATTAAGGTGGGATGAAACCTCAGACCCTTTGCACGAAGATGCCCAAAATCAAAAGTCCCTTACTCCAAAATCATTCCATTTCATTTAATTCCTTGACCGAGTGCTCTCCATATCAGGAATTCCCGGAGTTTATTAATTGGGGGTGGAGATCCTACTGTTTACTGGCTATCCATGAGATCCAAGATGTCTACAAAGTAACCTGGCAAGCCGAATGGATGCCCGTAAGATCAAAGATTTGAAGGGTATGGTCTACGGACTACTGTCAGTTTCGAACGATCGTCTCTTCCCGCCTGGGGCCGGTGGAGATGATGGTGGCTTTCACCTTGAGGAAGTCCTCGATATATTCCACGTAGTGGCGGGCATTGGCGGGCAGGTCTTCATAACGGGTCACACTGGTCGTCTGCTCGGCCCATCCGGGGAGGTGATCAAAATCGGGGGAAACCTTCGCCATGGCCTTGTCCGCCGCCGGCGGGGATTCCACGACGGTACCCTTGAGCCGGTACTTCGTGCAGATGGGGATTTCCTCGAAGTCGTCCAGGACATCCAGCTTGGTAAGGGCGATCTGGTTGATGCCGTTCAGCATAACGGCGTACCGCGCCGCCACCAGGTCAAGCCACCCTGTCCGCCGGGGCCTGCCGGTGGTCGTTCCGAACTCGTTCCCACGGCTTCTCAGTTTGTCTCCGAACTTATCCTTCAGCTCCGTCGGGAAAGGACCTCCACCCACGCGGGTGGTGTACGCCTTGAGGACTCCCATGATCGACCCGAGAAGGTGGGGTGAAGCGCCGGACCCGGTGAGAACGCCCCCGACCGTACAGTTGGAGGAGGTGACGAAGGGGTAGGTGCCATGATCGACATCCAGCATCGTCCCCTGAGCACCCTCAAAGAGGATCGAACGGCCGATCTGGCCCATTGAATTAATCAAAACCGCCGTATCGGCCAGGTGGGGCAGGATCGATTCCATATAGGTGTCAAGAAACTGGATCGTTTCTTCCACGCCGGGGGAGGTGACGCCGTAGACCTTCTCCAGCAGTCCGCTCAGTGCGGGAATCAGCTTGTCCAGCTTCATCTTCATTACGTCCCGGTCCTGGAGATCTCCCGTACGAAGTCCGTACCGGAAAATTTTCGATTCGTAGGAAGGTCCGATTCCCCGTCCCGTGGTGCCGATGCTTCGCTCCTTGAGGCTGTCCTCACGGGCTTTATCCAGCAGTTTATGGTGGGGAAGGATCAGCTGGGCCCGGTCGGAGATGAAGAGGTTGCCGTCCATCCTGATTCCCCGGGACCGGAGGTGTTCCATTTCAGAGGTCAGCGCCTCGGGATCGATAACCATGCCGTTGCCCAGAACACAGATCTTGCCTTCATGGAGGATTCCGGAGGGGATAAGATGGAGGGCAAAGTGCTGGGTGCCGAATTTCACCGTGTGTCCGGCATTGTTTCCGCCCTGGAAACGTACGTTGATGTCGTAATCGGGGATCAGAAGGTCGACGATCTTGCCTTTGCCCTCATCTCCCCATTGCATGCCAAGCACCACGAGATTCTTCACGTTGGGATGGTAACAAAAAGGCCTGGTCTTTGCAATCGCAGAGCCTGTTTGTGATTGGAGGAAAGATGCGGTATCGTAGGCAGGATCCGTACAAAACGTGCCCGTTTTCAGGAGTCAAGATGATGATTGGAGAAAACCGCCCCCATATCCGTCCCCTTGAAGCCTTTCCCGCAGTCGCCCAGGGCGGCCAGCCCGTCGTGATCTTTCGGGATCCCCTCGGGATTTTCCGGGAGACCCTCCTGCTGAACCCCCAGACCGCCCACCTGGTCGCCCTCATGGATGGGAGCAGAACGATCGAGGACCTGCGAATGGGGTTCTTCCGGGCCTTCGGCGTCCTTCCCGGCATGGGAGAGCTCGACCAGCTCGTGGCCGACCTGGAGTCCAAGGGACTGCTTTTCGGACAAACCTTCGACATCCTTGCGGGAGAGAAGGTGTCCGCCATTCTTAAAACCGGCGTCCGATCGGCGGCCCATGCGGGCAATGCCTATCCGGATTCAAAAGAGGCCCTGGAATCGTTCCTGGAACCGTTCCTGCCTGGAGGTAGATTTCTCCCTGATTTTCCCGATCTCATCGTGGCGCCCCATCTGGACCTCTCTCTGGCCGTTCCGGCCTATTCAGCCGCCTACGACGGCCTTCCCTCCGTGGAAGATCTCACCGTGGTTCTCCTCGGCGTGGCCCACCAGGGCCTCTCTCAACCTCTAGCCCTCTGCCCCCTGCCCTTCGAGACTCCGCTCGGAAGGACTCCTCTCAACGAAGAGGCCGCGAAGCTGTGGATCGAAAAAACCGGCCACGGAGAGGACATGGACCTCCTGGCCCACACCGCGGAGCACTCGATCGAGTTTCAGCTTCTCTTCCTGCAGAAGCTCTTCGGTGCTGACAGCTTCCGGATCCTCCCCTTTCTCGTTAGCCTGGACCCCTCGGGTGACCTGCCCGATGATGCCTACTTCGAGATGATCAAAGATTTTTTCCTGCAGCTGCGTGAAGAGACCACGGTCCGATTTGTCGCGGGGATCGACCTCTCCCACGTCGGGCCACGGTACGGGGATCCCGAACCGGTATCGGATTCCTTCATGGCCGAAATCGAGCGGGGAGACCGGGACTTTCTCCGTGCCTGCTGCGAGGGGAACCGGCTGGAGATGGTTTCGTTCCTGTCCGAAAAGGGAGAAAAGCACCGCATCTGCGGCGCCGGCGTCCTCTACCTGCTCTCCCGAATCGGGTTCGAACGGATTACCGTAAAGGAATACCACGTTGGCTGGATGAAGGAAGTCGGTTCCGCTGTATCCTGCGCGGCCCTTCACGGCTTCCTGGCCTGAACGTCACTCGTAACGGAGGGATTCGATGATGTCCTGATGAGCCGCATGGAGAGCGGGATAGAGTCCTGCCGCCACGCCGACGGCCCCGCAGATGGCCACGCTGTAAAAGACCCAGTTCCATATAATGATCCACCCCGCTCCGATCTGGAACCGGTTGAAGAGGGTCCCCAGGATCAGCCCGGCCATGCCTCCCAGGAGACAGAGGACCACGGCCTCGGACAGGAACTGAAAGATGATATGGCGCCGGCGGGCCCCGATGGCGCGGCGGAGACCGATTTCCCGGGTCCGCTCCGTCACGCTCACGAGCATGACGTTGGCAATTCCGATCCCTCCCACGACCAGAGAGACGAGGGCGATCAGGATGATAAACCGCGCAAGTTCCCGGTTGGTGTCCTGGATCGTGGTGAGAAAGAAGTCCTGCCGCATGACCCGGAAGTCGTTAGGTTGGCTCGGATAGATCCGGTGGCGGCTCCGCAGGGTGGTCTCAATGTCGAAATAGGCTTCATCGATATCCGAGGGTGCGCGGAGGCGGGCCAGGATGGAGGAGAGGTAGGTTGTGCCGAAGATACGTTCCTGGGCCGTTGTGATGGGAATGAAGACCTGGTCGTCGGGGCTGGACCAGCTCTCCCCCTTGGCTTTGAGGACCCCGATAACCTTGAATCTTTTGGACCGGAGCAGTATATCCTCCCCCACGGGAGAGGCGTCGCCGAACAGGTTGCCCCGGACGGTGGCTCCCAGGACGCACACTCTCATACGCCGGGCGTCGTCCTCTTCCTCGATGAACCGACCCCCGGTCAGCTGTTCATTGTTGATCTCGAAATAGGATGGCGTGACTCCGGTGATCCGTGTCGTCCAGTTCTGATCCCGGTAGACCGCAATTCCGGACTCGGATTTGACCGGGGATACTTCCTCGATCACCCGGGATACCTTATCGATCTCCTTCGCATCGTCCCAGGTCAGGCTCACGACACTGCTTCCCGTTCGAACGCCCCGGGAAGATCCGAAATCGGGCCGGATAACAAGTACGTTGGATCCCAGCGATTCCAGCTGTGCCTGGATCCGCCGCTGGGTTACCTCTCCCAGAGTGACAACGTAGAGTACGGCGGCGATCCCCACGGCGATTCCGATCAGGGTCAGCATCGATCGAAGCGGGTTTTTCGCCAGGCTCTGGATGGCGATACGGATGTTTTCCAGGATCATCATGGGGATCAGGATCGGGGGGATCTGGAGCCGATTCCCAGCTCCCGGCTGCTTCGGAACCGGTTTTCCCGGCGGTCATTCTCCTCCTTCAGCTGGGTCCGCATGGGGATTCCCACCACGTCACCCTCCTCGAGCCCTTCAAGAACTTCGCAGTCGCGGAAGTTGCGAAGGCCGATCTTCACGGGCTTCGGTTCATACCCGGCCCGGGATTTCACGTAAACATATTCCTCTTCCCCGTTTTTCCCTCCCTGGACAGCCAGAACGGGAAGGAGAAGCACATCGGGCTTTTCGATCACCGGGATGGTGATGTGGGCGTTCATCCCCGGTTTGAGGCGAAGGTCCGGGTTTTCGACCTTGACGACCACGTCGAAGAGAGTGACGTTTTGATCCAGTCGGGCCTCGGGCGAAATCCGGACGACGATGCCCCGATTCCGGTCCTGCGGGTAGGCATCCGTTGTCACACCGACCCGCAGTCCCACCCTCACGGAGGCGATATCGATCTCGTTAATCCCTGCCACGATATAGACGCTCCGCAGATCGGCAATGTCCACGATGGCCGTCCCTCCGGTGACCGTGCTGGTTCCCGACGAGATGATCTGGCCTTCCTCCACGTACTTTTTCAAAACGATGCCGGAGACGGGCGCCTGGACAACAGCTTCGTCCAGCCTCTCCTGGGCCCGGTCCAGGGTCGTCGTGGCCCGCAGAAGGTTCCCTTTGGCCACGGCCAGCTGGAGGGCCTGTCCATCGTATTCCTCCTGGGAGATGAGGTTCTGCTGAAGAAGGTTTTCCCTCCGCTCATACGCCCGCTGGGCGCTGGTCAGCTGAGCCCGGGCGATATCGACATCGGCACTGGCCTGTGCGACAGCGGCCGTCTCATCCTTCTGGTCGAGGCGGGCAATCAGCTGTCCCTTCCTGACCGAATCTCCCTCCTCCACAGGGAGGGTGATGATCTGACCGCTCGCCTTGGACTTGATTTCCACCCGGTCAATGGGCTCCACGGATCCGTCCGCGGTGACGACCGTGCGGAAGGTGGAACGGGTTACGGTGGTATCCCTGTACGGGACTCCGATGTCCGGGGTTTCTCCCCGGGCGCGGCTGCAGGAAGAAAGGGAAAAAATCAGAAGTCCCGCAAAGAGCAGGCATGATATTGGGGTGCGAATAGACGGGTTTCGAAACATGGCGGACTCCCGGTAGGATGACGACCACCCAGTATAGGACCGTTTTCCGATCCCATCAATGAGTACGTTCAATCAGGGGGAAGTTGTTGGCGGATGGACCGTCTTCCCCACGGATCCCCGGATGATATCCCAGACATCCTCCTTCGAAAAGAGGCCCGCCTCCGGAAGCCGGATCAGGACCTCCCTCCAGGCTTCCTCCTTTTCCAGGATAGGCTGTAGAACCGCCATAGCCTTTTTCTTCTCTCCCGATTCCCACAGGGTCACCCCCTGCCAGAACCGTACCTCCACGTTGTCGGGGCTCAGGGCGGCGGCCTCTTCGTACATCTTCATCGCCCGGGAGACATCCCCCGAGGCAAGGGCCTCGTCTCCGGCATTCATGGCATCGTATGTGCGATGGACACCCCAGATCCTGCGAAGTTCAGCCAGAGGTTCGGTCGAATCATCTACACGGATATCCACGACGACGTTTTTCCAGGGGGCTCCCTGAGGTTTCACTTTTACAACGCGCAGTGCAGCGGACTGGCGTCCACGGATATCTCCCCCCTCCCCTTCGGCCGCTTCAAGGGCTTGGATCAGCCTTTCGGCCAGAGGCTGCCCCTCAGAAGATCGAAAGGCCTCCGCCATCGCACTCCATACGGTATCCCGCATCATCAGGTTGGCCTGCACCGAAAAGTGATCGCCTTCAATGTGGCCCGCTTTCGGGATACATCGGTTTCCCGTATGGGCGGCGACTCTCCCGCTTATGTCAAGAAGGGCAACCTGGCGGGCCTCCCGCTGAGGATCGGCGGCCAGAAGCATGGTGAGGGCATCCGCCGGTGAATAGCCTGCATTGAGGAGTTGAAGCCCGAGTGGACCGTATGCGATTTCACTGAAGGACTGAGTCGCCACCACCCCCAATCCGGGCTCTGCCCAGGATACGACCGTCCCGACCGAGTACCAGTGGCTCTGTACAGCCACCCCCATTTCCTCACCATCCCAGGCCACGATGGAGTACGTCGCATGGAGAGCTGCTGCAAACAGGCTTACGGCAAGAAAGATTCCGATCATGATTCGATTCATGGCACTCCTCCCGATTGGGATCATAGACCATTATATATCCTGAAGGAGTCTTCGAAATGCCCGGGACCCGTGTATAATAATGAGGATATGAATTTTCAAATAAAAGGCAGCCGGGCATGACCTGGACACTTACCGATGGCGAACTCGGCACGATGACCAAGGATGTAGCTTACGAGTATGCCTGGAAAGCCTTCAACGAAATGATTCACGACCCGAAGGAAAAGCTGGATGAGATCGCCATCATGTCCACGCTCTGCTCCCTGCTCCATACTCTCCATTCCCATATGTTCTGGGTAGGTTTCTATCGCGTAACCCAGCCCGGCCTCCTCGTGATCGGCCCCTACCAGGGGACCCCGGGATGTCTGACCATCGCCTTTACGCGGGGAGTATGTGGACAGGCGGCCAGGGAGAAGCGGATCATCGTGGTTCCCGATACCCGACTGCACCCCGATCATATCGCCTGCGATGCCCGGTCCCGCTCCGAGATTGTTCTTCCCGTCTTTAATCCCAAGGGCGACCTCATCGCCGTTCTGGATGTCGATTCCACGGAACCCGATGCCTTTGATGAAACCGACAGAAAATGGCTTTCCAAACTGCTCGGTGCCATCCAGCATCATCTCTGATCCTGGAATAGTCCCGCTCTCCCAAATGTTTTTTTGAATGTTCGGTTCATTACAGGAGGACTGAGTCATGAACACGCTTCGCGTCTTTTTCTTTATGTTTCTTCTCACGGCCCTGCTGGCCGTTGCCGGTGAACTCTTCGGAGGCCGTCAGGGCCTGATCATGGCCCTTATCTTTGCCGGAATCATGAACCTGGGCAGCTATCTCTTTTCCGACAAGATTGTCCTTGCGATGTACCGCGCCAAACCTGTGACCGAGGCCCAGGCCCCGGAGCTCTATTCTTTAATTCAGACTCTTGCCTCCCGTGCCGGCCTCCCCATGCCCAAAATCGCCATCATTCCCCAGGCCCAGCCCAATGCCTTTGCCACGGGACGGGACCATCACCATGCCGTGGTAGCGGTTACGACGGGGATCCTGGAGTCAATGAACCGGGATGAACTCGAAGGTGTCCTGGCCCATGAGCTCGCCCATATCAAGAATTACGACATGCTGATCGGAACGATTGCGGCGACGATGGCCGGGGCCATTGCCTTCCTGCCCCGCATCTTCCTTTTCTCCGGAGGAAGCCGTGACCGAGAAGGTGCGGGGAATGCCCTGGCTCTGATCGCCATGATCATTCTGCCCATCGCGGCCCTTTTGATCAAGATGGCGATGAGCCGGGCCAAGGAATTCCGGGCTGACCGCGTTGGTGCCGAGATTTCCGGAAACCCCCGCGGCCTTGCCAGCGCGCTGGCCAAGCTGGGACAACTCTCCCGCCGGGTCCCCCTCCGGGGCTCCGAAGCCACGAGCCATCTGTTCATCGTCCACCCCTTCTCGGGTGGAATGGCCTCCTGGTTTTCGACCCACCCCCCCATTCCGGAAAGAATCAAGCGCCTGGAAGCCATGGCTGTCGGAGGAAAATAATTCAACCTGTCGTTGATTTCTCTTTCTGAAGTTTCCCCCTTGACAAACGGTCGTTTTAAATATATGTTTTGAACATACGTTTAATTCTTGCCAGGAGTCGTTATGAGAGAAATAAGCCAGGACCCGGAATCTCTGGTAACCCGGGATCGAATCCTGAAGGCCGCGGAATTCTTTTTTTCCGAAAAGGGTTTTGAAGCTACGTCCATCCGGGATATCACCTCGGAGGCCGGGTGCAACATCGCGGCGGTCAACTACCACTTTGGGTCCAAGGAAAAGTTGTATGAAACACTCTTTCGAACAACTCTATCCCGGCTCACAGAATTACGGGTTCAACGCATTACTGAAGTCGCAGAACGCAAAGATCCTCCCCCATCCATTGAAGACGTTTTGGATGCTTTTGTCCGTTCCTTTCTCGAACCCCTTCTGAACCCAACCGAGGGACCCCGATTTATCCGAATCCTTCAATGGGAAATGCTCCATCCCGTTCTCCCGAAATCCCTCTTCAGCGAAGAGATGATCCAGCCAACGATGGAAGCCTCCGTGTACGCCCTCAAGAATGCATGCCCCGGATTACAATCGCCCCATCTTCAACTCTGCATGATGTCTGTGGTGGGCCAGGTCTTTCACCTGGTTCACATGCAGGGCTTTTTTCGGGACATGAAACCCGAGATCATCGCCAGGCTCGATCTGGAGACCCTGATCCGCCATGTGGTTACCTTCTCTTCGGCAGGTATTCGTCGTTTCACGGAGACGTGCTGACCATGCGTAATTCTATCTTGAGACTCCTGGTCATACTCCTCACCGGATATTCCACAGCCTGTCACCTTGGACCGGAACCCATCCGTCCGGTCAACCCCGCCGAAACCGCAGAAGCCTACATCCACGATCCTCATCCTGATAGCGGGAAAGCACCGGCCGTTTCCCGCTGGTGGGAGCGGTTTCATCAGCCCGAATTGAATCGTCTCGTAGAGGAAGCCCTGGAAAACAATATCGATCTTCAAACCTCAGGGGCAAAGGTGGCGGAGGCCCTGGCCACTCTGGAGTCCGTTCGGGGAAGCCTCTGGCCTCAGGCTCAGATGGATGGAAGCGGCTCGAGGCAAAAGACCTCATTTGTCCTTCCCTCAATTGGACGTACTTCCGTCTATTCGACGACCTATTCCCTCGATCTCAGCGTCAGTTACCAGGTCGACCTCTTTGGCCGGCTTTCCCGGACACGGCAGGCGGCGCAGGCTGACTTCCTTGCCGTGGAGGCCGATCGGGAAGCTCTGATCCATACGGTTGTCGCTTCCACAGTGCGGGCATGGGTTCAGACGGCCGCCCTGCAGAATCAGCTCGAACTCGCACGAAGGGATCTGCAAAGCTGGTCCGACTCGGTGCAGAGCATGGAGCTGCGGTACGCGAACGGTCTCCTTTCTTCCCTGGATCTCCGCAGGGCCCGGGAGAACCTGGCCTCAGCAAAGGTCAGAGTGGAAGAGCTGACCCGATCGGTGAAGCTTTCCCTTCACGCGATCGACGTTCTCACCGGAAAGAAGCCGGGTACGGGTTTTGTCCAACCCGCCTCTCTGGAAACCATGCCCATTCCGGAGCTGGTTCCTCCGGGTCTTCCCGGAGATCTCCTCGACCGCCGACCCGATCTCCGGGGTTCCGAGTTCCGTGCCATGGCGGCCACCGCGCGGGTTGGAGCCTCCATGGCCAACCTCTTCCCCTCTCTTTCCCTGACCGGCGCCGTGGGCACAAGGTCCGACACCCTGAAGAACCTGACCTCCTCCGATGGGCTGATCTATTCCGCCATTCTCGGGATCGTAACCCCTCTCTTTAAGGGCGGGCAGCTACGGGCGGAGGTACGGGCATCCCGGGCACGGATGGACGCCGCCGCATCCACATACGCGGGGCGGGTCCTGACCGCGCTCCGGGAGGTGGAAGATGCCCTCGTAAGAGAATCCTCCGCCCGAACTATCCTGCAGGAATCGGGTATCCGCGTCCGGGAAGCAAAGGCAGCGGAAACCCTGACCCGTGATCGGTATAACGGGGGGATCTCTCCCTATCTGACCTTTCTCGATGCCGGACGCCAGGCCCGATCGGCGGAGAACCAGTATCTTCTGGCCCTGAACGAACTGTGGACGGCTCGCGTCGATCTCTACCTGGCCCTGGGTGGAGATTGGGAAACATCCGCAGAAATGAACGATGAACCATTGCCAACGACTCCAGGAGGTTCCCATGACTGACCGAATCCGGCAGGGCGCATACGTCGTCCTGGTGCTGGCCATATCCATGATTCTTGCAGGTATTCTCATCGCCACGGGAAAGAGCCCGGAACAGAGGTCCCCGGAAACTCCGGGCCCCCTGGTAAAAACTGAAACCGTTCAATCAGTGGACGTTCCCCTTACGATTTCGGGAAATGGAACGGCCCGGGCCCGCCATCAGATTCAGGTGGTTCCTCAGGTTTCAGGCCGGGTTGCAGAAGTTCTTCCGGCATTTGTTTCCGGTGGCTTTATCCGCTCCGGGGAAGTCTTTCTGACGATTGAGCCCGCAGATTATGATCTCGCCGTCCAGAGAGCGGAAGCCGACCTGGCCCGCGCTTCGGTGGCCCTCGACATGGAACTCGCCGAAGCGGAGGTTGCACGTAGTGAATGGAATTTCCTGCACCCCGGAGAAGAGCCTCCGTCCCCTCTGGTCGTGAGGGACACACAGGTTGCCAGAGCGCGGGCCGATCTTGCCGCGGCTCAGGCGGGAGTGGAGACGGCCCGATTAAACCTGTCCCGCACCCGAATGACGCTCCCCTTCAACGGCAGAGTCTTATCGGAAAGCGTGGATGCAGGGCAGTTTCTTCCCGCCGGACAGCCCATTGCGACCGTATATGGAACCGATGTCATCGAAATTCCGGTTCCCCTTGAAAATGATGAACTGGCCTGGTTTTCTTCTCCTCTGAAGGGAAACGGGACGATGTCCGGCGGAACTCCCTGCACGGTCGCGACAACCTTTGCCGGGAAACGGGTGAACTGGGAAGGCAGGGTCGTTCGGACCGAGGGACAGATCGATCCCATAACACGGGTCGTGCATGTCATTGTCGAAGTGACTCACTCTCTTTCCGAGGGGGATTCTCCCGTTCTTCTCATTCCGGGAATGTTCGTCGATGTTTCCATTCATGGAACGACGATGAGCGGCGTGGTTCCCATTCCCCGCCATGCACTCCGGGCCGATCAAACCGTATGGGTTGTTTCGGGAAACACCCTTCAAATCCGTAAAGTGGAGGCAGCACGAACGGACAGGGATTTCGCCTATATTTCCCGGGGACTCAGTGACGGAGACCGGATTGTGGTCAGTGCCCTCGATGTCGTGACAGACGGCATGGTGGTCCGGGAAGCCGGCGGGCCCGACAACGGTCTCATCGATCGCGAAAAGAATGAGGAAGAGACCCGGCCATGAAGGAAAAGGGAGTTCTCGCCTGGTTCATCTCCAACCACGTCACGGCCAACATTCTAATGTTCTTTCTCCTTGCCGCGGGGGTACTTTCTCTGATTGCCATAAAGATCGAGGTCTTCCCTGAGCTGGAATCGGACACCGTCACGATTCGAGTCCCCTATCTGGGGGCCTCACCCGATGAGGTTGAAGAAGGCGTCTGCATCAAGGTGGAAGAGGCCATTGCCGGGATTGAAGGGATCAAGCAGATTCGGTCGGTGGCCAGTGAAGGAACGGGCACGGTCACGGCGGAGCTGGAAGAAGATGCAGATCTTGCCCGGGTTCGGGACGAAATCAAGGCCGCAGTGGACCGGATTGAAACCTTTCCTGAGGAAACGGAAAAGCCCGTAGTCTCGGAAAACCTGAACCGCCGCAGGGTTATCACCCTGGCCCTTTATGGAGATGTTTCCGAGAAAGTCCTGAAACATCTGGCGGAGCAGGTACGGGATGACCTGTCGGCAACGGATAACATCTCTCAGGTCGAGGTTGACGGCACGCGGCGATACGAGATCTCCATCGAGGTTTCCGAAGAAGCCCTGCGCCGATATTCCCTCTCCTTTGACGCTGTCACTTCCGCGGTCCGTCGATCCTCCCTGGACCTTCCCGGCGGTTCGGTAAAGACCGAAGGCGGGGAAATCCTGATCCGGACCAAGGGACAGAAATACACGGGACAGGAGTTTTCGACCATCCCTCTTCTCACCCGGCCCGACGGAACCCGTGTGCGACTCGGCGATGTGGCAACCGTTGTGGACTGGTTCGAAGACAGTGACGTCATCACTCAGTTTGACGGAAAACCCGCCGCTCTCGTCCAGGTGTACCGGGTGGGGGATCAGGGGGCCCTTGATGTCGTGGATACCGTCATGCACTACATCGAAGAGAAGGCGCCGAGCCTGCCGGCAGGGGTCACCCTGACGACCTGGCAGGACGACTCCAGGATCCTTCGCTCCCGTATCAGCCTCCTGGTCCGTAACGCCCGAATCGGCCTGATCCTTGTCTTTATCTGCCTGGCCCTCTTTCTGGATCTTCGCCTGGCCCTCTGGGTTACCCTCGGGATTCCCGTCTCGTTCATGGGAGGGTTTTTCTTCATTCACCAGGCCGACGTATCGATCAACATGATTTCCCTCTTCGCCTTTCTCATCTCCCTCGGCATCGTCGTGGACGACGCCATTGTCGTCGGGGAGCAGACCTTCACGTACATGGGACAGGGGATGAAGCCCCTGGAAGCCGCCATTCGAGGCGTCAGAGAGATGGCTCTGCCCGTCACGATCGCCGTCCTTACCACCGTGGCCGCCTTTTTGCCCCTCATGTTCGTGCAGGGGAGAATGGGACAGATCATGGGCCAGGTGGCCTTTGTCGTTGTCGCCATTCTCATGGTTTCCCTCGTGGAGGCCCTCTTTATCCTTCCCGCCCATCTGGCTCATTCCCGAAAGAGGAAACTCCCGTCCTGGATTCTCCGTTTCCAGGAAACCTTCAGCCGGGGACTGGAGCGTTTCATCCAGGGTCCGTATGCCCGGACCCTGGAAACGGTCCTGCGCTGGAGGTACGTAACCGTTGCGGTGGCGGTCGGCGTTCTTATGATTACCCTGAGCTTTGTTGTCGGGCGTCACATCCACTTCACCTTCATGCCCAAGATCGATGCGGACAACATGATCGCCATGCTCACCATGCCCCAGGGTACCCCGGTGGAGCAGACGCAATCCGTCGTAGAAATCCTTGAGGATGCGGCGCGTCAGGTCCAGAATGAATTTGATGCAGGCCGTCCTGACGATGCCCCCTCCGTGGTCCGCCATATCTTTACGTCCATTGGCTCCCAGCCCTCGCTCAGTATTGCCCGGGGACCCATGGGACCGGCCGGGGGAGGCGGACTGAGTCAGTCCCATCTGGCGGAAATCAACGTTGAGCTCCTGCCCAGCGAAGATCGCGGTGCTTCGTCCACGGACATGGTCAACCGGTGGCGGGAGCTGGTAGGCCCGGTACCGGGTGCCAACTCCCTATCCTTTTCCGCATCCCTCTTTTCCGCGGGGGATGCCATTAATGTCGATCTGGCTCACACGAACTTCGACACCCTTCTCGCTGCCGTCGATCGCCTTAAGGCCATTCTGGCCAAATACCCGGGTGTAAAGGACATTGACGATTCCTTTCTTCCCGGAAAAAAGGAACTGAAGCTTTCGTTGACTCCCGCCGGCCTTGCCTCAGGGTTGAAGCTAAACGATCTGGCCCGGCAGGTTCGACAGGGATTTTACGGGGATGAAGCCCAGCGGATTCAAAGGGGAAGAGACGATATCCGGGTTATGGTCCGCTATCCGACGGCCGAGCGGAGAAGTCTCGACGACATCCGCAGGATGAGGATCCGCACACCCGGAGGGGATGAGATTCCCTTCTATACGGTCGCCGAAGCAGAGGAAGGTCGCGGGTACGCTTCGATCAACCGCTCCAATCGCCGAAGGATTGTGACCGTCAAGGCGGATGTCGATCCTCAGGTTGCCAACGCCAATGAAATCAATCAGATCCTCAGATCCTCGATTCTGCCCCAGATGAAGCGTGACCTTCCCGGGCTCAGCTTCAGCTTCGAGGGAGAACAGCGCCAGCAGCGGGAAGCCCTCTCCTCCCTGGCCCGAAATTTCATCCTTGCCCAGCTGGTCATCTTCGGGCTTCTTGCCGTGCCCCTGAAACGGTATATCCAGCCGATCATCATCATGACAGCCATTCCTTTCGGCATCGTGGGTGCCGTCATCGGTCATGTCATCATGGGACTCGACCTGACCCTTCTCAGCATGTTTGGCCTGGTAGCGCTCACCGGAATCGTCGTGAACGATTCACTCATCATGGTGGACCTCATCAATCGGGAAAACGAGGAAGGGATCCCCCTCCACCAGGTCATCCTGGATTCGGGGATCAAGCGATTCCGCCCCATCCTTCTGACTTCCCTGACCACATTTTTCGGTCTCACCCCGATGATCCTTGAGACAAGCCTTCAGGCACGGTTTCTGGTACCCATGGCCGTAAGTCTTGGCTTCGGGGTTCTCTTTGCCACGGGAATCACTCTCCTTCTCATCCCCTGTTTTTACGCGATTTTGGAGGACTTCCATGAATTTCGACTGAGACGGCAGGGTACCGGTGCGATCATGGAAATCGATCCTGCCGGTGAATAAAACAAATTCCCTTGTCGGTCCCGGGGCCCTTTGCTATGATAGGCCGGTGTCAGTAAGGAATGGCTGGTTGTTGAATATCGTCCTCATGTTCTTCCATGGTGTTTTCCTTTGGATGAGCTACGGAAGCCTGCCGAGGCGGATTCCCATCCATTTCAACCTTGCCGGCCAACCCGACCGGTTCGCCCGCACCTCCATTCTTCTATGGGTAACGCCCCTGTTGATCGTCATGGGCTTTTCCTTTTTTTTCTATCTCATGAGCCTCGGCGTCCGATGGGTGGGCCGCCAGAATCCCGGAGCCCTCACCATCCCTTTGAAACCGATCTTTTTGAAACTGCCCCGGGAAAGGCAGGAAATTCTTGTCGGGATGATGGAAGGCCACCTTGCCCTTCAGGCAATCCTGATTTCCTGCCTCTTCATCTTCCTGCAGATGGCGGTTCTGGGCGTCATCCTGAAATCCTGGAGCTTCCACCTTCTCTTTCTTCCCGCCTTCACCCTGTGGTGTGTGCTGATCACGGTTCTGACCCTTTCTCTCTATGCGCGCATGAAATCCGTGATCGAGAGGTTCTCCCGTGAAACAATCTGACCTTCGCGTTTCCCTTCTGGGTTGCGGACGTGTGGGCGGCAGTCTGGCCATGGCCACGCCGGGAGCACGGATCTGGGGCCGAAATCCGGAAAGGGCTCGAGCGGTCGCCGCCTCTGCTGGTGTGCAGGCCGTCACCGACCTGGACGACGCCCTGGATGCCGATCTGATCCTTCTGACGGTGCCGGAGAGGTCCATACCTGAACTGGTTGAAAAGATTGTGTTGACCGGAATGGGTAAGGGGCAGGTCGCGGCCCATACGGCAGCGGTCCTGGGGTTGGAGCACCTCAACCCGCTGGCCGATCAGGGGTTTCGAATCGGAAAGTGCCATCCGATGTTCCCCTTCGCTTCTCCGGCCACACCTCTCCCTGCCCGGGTGATCTTTGGAATCGAAGGGGATGAATCTTCGGCAGAGATATTGCAATCCTTTGTTGAGATGATTCTGGGAATCCCCCTGCCCATCCATGCTTCCAACCGTGTTGCGTACCATCTTATGGGCATCTTTGCATCCAATTTCCTCATGGGGCTCCTCAAGGCCGCGGAATCCCTGGCTGCAGGTCTGGACACAAAAGTCGCCCCCGCGGAGATTCTCTTGCCCCTGGTGGAAGGTACGGTGAAGAATTATCACGAAATGGGTGTGGAAAAGGGGCTCACCGGACCATGGACGAGGGGGGATGAGGAAACCCTTCGACTCCATCTCCAGGCCCTCCACGACCGGCCGGACCTTCAGGTAATCTATACGGCGATGGCACGGTATCTTCTGCCTGAAACTTCTCCCTTGCGTTATATCTTTGAGACCAACCCCCCGTATAAGGAGTCATGAACGTGATGAAACGCTTCTGGTATGTTCCCCTTGTCATTCTTGTCGTGATCCTCGGATTTGTTTCCCTGTCTGGGGGAGAGGGCCCTCTGACCATTCAGGCCACACGGGGCGCCTTTGTAATCGATCTTGAGGTGACGGGAGAACTGGTCGCCGAAAAATCAATTACCGTGTCGGCTCCCAACGTTCGGACCCGACTCCAGGTCACCTATATCATCAAGGACGGGGCCCTGGTCAAGGCGGGCGATATCCTGGCCAGGTTCGACCCCAGCGAACTCCAGAACGAACTGGACAACTCTGATGCGGAACTGAAGACGATCGAAGCGCAGATTCAACAGAAAGAAGCCTCTCTTGAAGCGCTGAAACGCCGATACACCCTCGATCTTGAGGACGTGAAGATGCAGTATGAGCTGGCCAAGCTTGACATGGTGGATGACGAGGGAATCCTTCCCGCCAAGGAAATTGAAAAGGCACGTCTGCGTCTGGAAAATGCCGAGCAGAAATACAAGGAAACGGAAAAACAGCTGGCGGACGAAAAAGAAGCGGCCCTCGCCGATCTGAAGGTTCTCCAGGTCCAGAAGCGGAACAAGGAGCAGAACCTGGCCTTTGCCCGAAAGAGTTACGATGACATGATCCTGAAGGCTCCGGCCGATGGACTTGTCGTGATCAATGAAATCTGGAAGGGGGCAGGATCGGGAAAGGTTCAGGAGGGAGACACGGTGTGGCGGGGCTATGGAATCATTTCCCTCCCCGACCTGAAAACCCTTCAGGTCCAGGCATGGCTCTCGGAAGTCGATATCGGCAACCTGAAAGAGGGGCAGAAGACAAAGATCATGCTGGACGCCTTCCCCGGAGAAACCTTTACCGGTCAGGTGTCCCGGGTTTCATCCGTTGGAGCGAAGCGCCAGTTTGACAGCGATAAAAAGGAATTCGAGATCATTGTTTCTCTGGACCGGCTGGATGACCGGATGAAGCCCGGAATGACGGTCCGTGCCACCATTGCGATAAAAACGTTGAAAGATGTTGTTTCGGTCCCCATCGAAGCTGTCTTTACGGGAAAAGATGGAGAAAGTGTCGTATACATTAAGTCCTTCGGAGGGAAGAAGGAACAGGTGGTCCGAACCGGGGAGCGGAATGCCACACATATCCAGATTCTGGAAGGTCTCGAGGGTGGAGAGACCCTCCTGATCGCCAAGGAAGACGTGGAGTGATCGCCAACGAAACTTTCAAGGAAAACCTTGAAATCTGCCTGAGGACCTTCAAGACGCACAAGCTCAGGACTCTCCTGACGATGCTTGGAATCATCTTTGGTGTCGGCGCTGTTGTGGGGATGCTCTCCATCGGAGAAGGTGCCAAGAGGGAAGCAGTCAAACTGGTTCAAACCATGGGGCAGAAGCATGTCATCCTGAAGATCAAAGATCTCCCCGATGAAAAATTGAAGGAAGTCCGGAAATTTTCCGCAGGACTCACCGATCGGGATGCCCATGCCCTTGCCCAGGCGGTTCCCGGTGCCCGGCGCGTCGTTTCCATCCGGGAAATCCCGGTGGATTATGTCTGGAACGAACGCGGCCGTTCCAATGCCCGCGCCCTGGCTGTCAATCCCGAGTACCAGGATGTCATGAACTTTTCCATCCTGCGCGGCCGATTCTTCGATAAAAGAGATGCCGGGGAATGCCGGCAGGTCTGCGTCATCGGGAACGGAATCGCCCGCTCGATCTACGGCCAGATGAATCCCATGGGAACCGCCATCAAAGTGGACAACCTCTGGTACAGGGTCGTTGGAGTCGTCGGGTCGCGATGGAGTTCCAAGGAATCCCTCAAGGGCCTGGAAGCCGAGGAAGTGGATCGTGTAGTCTATATCCCCCTTACGACGGCCCGGGTCAAGATTCCCCTTAAGCCCGATGAATCACCTCTTCAGGAGATCGCCATTACCCTCGAATCCACCCAGCACATCGAAACGATCCGCGACTTCGTCGAGCGGATGATCACCCGCCTCCACGGGAACCAGGCCGACTTCACCCTGACGGTGCCCCTGCTTCTTCTGAGGCAGAAGCAGGAGACCCAGAGAATTTTCAATATCGTCATGGGACTGATCGCCGGGATTTCGCTGATCGTGGGAGGAATCGGAATCATGAACATTATGCTGGCCTCGATCCTGGAGCGGATCCGAGAAATCGGACTCCGAAGAGCCCTGGGTGCAACGCGGCGCCAGATCCTCGTTCAATTCCTGACCGAAGCCGTAGTGATTTCTGCTTCGGGAGGTGTCCTCGGCATTGTCCTCGGGTGGGGTATTGCCCTGGCCGTATCGGTATTTACAGACTGGACCACCGTGGTGGCCTGGTGGTCGATTGTCCTTTCCGTTGGCGTCTCGGCCGGTGTCGGGATCGCCTTCGGCTACTATCCGGCCCGCCACGCCGCTCAGTTCAGCCCCATCCGCGCCCTCCGCTACGAGTGACGTATCTGACAGGTTCAGCGGTTTCATCTCAGAAACCGCGAAACGGAACAATACCTTACAGGCTAAAACACTGACACAGAACCTGGATCAGTTGTTGGCGGGCAGGTCACCGGAAAAGGTTTAAAATGGGATTAAAAAGATGGCGGAAACGGCGGGACTCGGTTTGATCCGAGTACACCCACAAGGTCCTACCATGGAAAAGAGCGGGATTTATTTTAAATTAAAGACTGGCCGAAAATACACCGTCCGCAGAGCGTTCGCGAAACACAGCATAGGTTTGGATTCACGGGTTTCATCCATTCGCGCTGTGTCACTCAATATCATCAAACTTATTCCTTTACCAGTTCGACCCTGCGATTCCGCGCGCGGCCTTCCTCGCTGGCGTTCGGCATGACGGGGCGGGATTCTCCGTATCCTTTCGGCGTCAACCTTTCCTGATCGATTCCAAAAAGTTTGAGGTAGGAGACCACAGCTTCAGCCCTTTTCTGCGAGAGCGTCAGGTTGTAATCGGTGGAACCCTGGTCGTCGGTATGTCCCTGTACCTCCAGGACAAGCTCAGGATTTGTCTTCATCAACGTAACAACGTCCTGCAGTTGTTTCGTCGACTCCACTTTCAGGGTCGCCTTATCCACATCGAAGAAGATATCGTTCAAAGAAACATGGCCATCGACGTCCAGAGCTTCTTTCATTTCGACGGATCCGAACGTGAGGCTCTTTTTAAATCCAGATTCCTCGATGATGCGGAGGTTCTGTTGAGCCCCGTTGGTCACCCAGAGATGGACCCAGGTCCTTCTCCCGTCTTCACCCGGGAGCGTAAAAATCAGATCATTCCCTCTGTCGAGGCGAACCTCTCCCCCTTTTTCCAGGGCTGCGGCCTTGTAATTCTCCTTGAGTTCCACAACCGAATGAGATTTATCCCACTTGTTGTCCGGTGTGTAAAGGGTGTAGAGAAGCTGCCAGTATTTCCCCCGCACAGGGATCTTTACCTCCTTCCCGGTATCCGAATCCACTATCCGAAAAGAGTATTCGTCAAAATCGGCGTAATGACAAACGTTGTCGTTTAGTGTTGAACCGGGAAAAGGCCGCACTAGAGGATGCTCCTTGACCTCCCCAGCAACAAGATACAGAGCGGCAAAGCATGCGAGCATAGCCAGGAACACAACACTGAATCGTTTCATCTCATCCTCCTTTCTTGCGGTTCTGTCATCTTGGTCGGTATATTCGCACACGACGCCACATGTAGCAAACCTGTGGCTACCGGGACATATTACTGATTGTCCAAAAAACACCCCGGAACGATACCTATCGTTTGGCCGTCATGTCTGAAGATAAAAACACCCCGCCGAAGCGGGGTGTTTTTGATTTACGATAAGGAGATAATCAGGGGCCGACGCACCAGTCATCCGCAGTGCGGAGATTCGTGGATGAATCCTCTCCGAGGGCACCCTCCACAATACCGACATCCGCCGTCACCAGGATGAAGAGGGTCGGCTGGTCTACCAGACAGTTGTTGATCGTCCCGGAACCGCAGAGGTCAACGTCGGACAGGGTACAGGTTGTCCCGTCGCAGGATGGGGATGCATCGCAGTAGTGGGTCCCGTCATCGGCGCTTAATACGCGGAAGGGTTCGGTTTCCGTGGTCGTTGGATATTTGCTGACGTAGACGTTGTAGGAAGACATGGAAACGTCCTCGAAATCCAGGTTGACCAGGTTGGAAGAAGATCCCTTTGTGACGAGGAGGGCGTCACCGGGCCAGCCGGCGCCATGGGGGTCGGAGACTTCGGGAGCGGTCAGGACCGGGCAGGATCCCGTCCCGATGTCGCAGTTAGGTGTACCTCCTCCTGTCAATGTCACCTGAACTTCATCGAAAGTGACCCACTCCGAGGAGCTGTTGCCCTGATAGAGATGAAACTGGATCGAAAGGGCTGTCGCGGGCAGGTACGGGGTCAAATCGAGATCTTCCGTTACGCAAATCCCGGAACCGGCTCCCTGCGTAATAGGCCCCAGAATGGCCTGGTATCCCGATCCGCTGTCGATGCTGACCTGGAAGTACTCTCCGCTATCCAGCGTGTTGTTCAGCTGATAGACGAAGTGGAGGGTTCCGGAAGTAGCTCCATCGGCGGTGATGGAACGAGTGAGGGTGTGATTCCGGGGGTTATTCGTCCTCGCTCCGAGGTAGGCTTCATAGGTATTGGATGTCGTGGGGCAAAGGGGTGCTGTGGCAATTCCACCGTTAAAGGCAAGGGTCCACTGCGCTTCGACCCAGTCTCCCGTGCCGCCCAGAAGGTCTCCCGATTCAAAGTCATCCTCGGCGTAATAATCATTACCGCCGCCGACCGAACCGATCTGAATCGAAATGACATCGGCTTCGTCGGGACCGGCGGAGGGAGCCGCAAAGCCGCTGGCTCCCTTGTTCACAAGGTTGGCGTAGAGCGTTCCCCCGCAGGTAAAGGATGCATCGACAACTACGATGTAGTCTGCGAAGCCCTCGGTCGTTCCGTCAGCGGGAATATCGGGCGAATAGGTCAGGGGAGTGATGCAGACAGTGCCGTCTGCGGCTCCATTGGCAAGCGTGATATCCGCATAGGGGTTCACGGCAACGGCATTTCCGGTGTTGACCATCCCGACACGCAGGGTCCATCGTTCACCGGGTTCGATGATCCCGTCGTTGTCCCCGCCTCCGTTCACAGTATCCTCGATCCACTGGTGCTGAGAGTATTCCAGATTGGGAGCACAGGGTGTAATCGTGACGGCATGGCCCGGGGATGTGGCCGAGCATCCGCTTAACGTAACAGCCACCGTATAGGTCCCCGATGCGGTTGCGGAGTAGGCCTGGCTGTTTGCACCCGGGATGTCGGATCCGTCCAGTTTCCACTGGTACGAATCAAAACCCTGGGTGGAGAGATCCACGCTCATGGACGGGCAGACGTTTCCGGCCGCTCCGGAGATCGTGGGAGCCGGGGCATTGTTTTCATCCACTCCGGCGGTTGCCGTGGACCACGCTCCCAGACATGTCGTCTTGGCACGGATGGCATAGGTATGGGAAGCGGAATTCCCGGGGCTGTACGTATAGGGGCTTGTGACGTTGGTCACCGTGGTCGTCCCATCCACGAGGAGATCGTAGCCCGTGGCTCCGGACACACCGCCCCAGGTAATGGACACCCCGGAAAGAGCGCAGCCATCAACATCGGACACGGTGGGAGATCCCGGCGTACCGGGTGTATCATCCCCATCGGCAAAGGATGTTGCACCGGAGAAGGATCCATCGCCGCAGGTGTTCGTTGCCCGGATTGCGTAGGTGTGGGAATTCAGGTTTCCGGGGTTGTACGTGTAAGGGCTGGTTACATTAGTTACGATCGTACCGCCGTCCACCTGGAGATCGTACCCGTCGGCTCCGGCCACGGGACTCCAGCTGATGGAAACACCGGTCTGATCGCAGGCGTCAGGATCACTGACCAATGGCGCTCCCGGGGTTCCCAGGTTGTCGTCCCCGTCGGCAGCGATGGTCGCCGTGGACCAGCTACCGGTGCAGCTGGCCGTCTTGGCCAGGACAGCATAGGTGTGGTTGGCGTTATTACCGGGTGAGTAATCGTAGGGGCTGGTGACATTGGAAATCGTCGTGGTTCCGTCTACGAGGAGATCGTACCCCGTCGCACCGCTGACCGATCCCCAAGTGATCCGGACACCTGTCAGCGTACAGGCATCCAGATCCGAAACGGCGGGCTGAGCCGGAGTGCCGGGGGCGTTATTGACGTCGGTCGCTGAGGTTGCACCGGACCAGGAACCTGTGCAGGAATTTTTCGCACGAATCGCGTACGTATGGGAACTCGAATTTCCAGGTGAATAATTGTGCGGGCTGGTGACGTTGGTCACGGTTGTCGTTCCGTCCACAAGGAGATCGTACCCCGTCGCGCCGCTGACCGAACCCCAAGTGATCTGGACACCTGTGAGGTCGCAGGAATCCAGATCGGAGACCGATGGCGCCGACGGCGTGGCAGGTGTCCCATTGGCGTCGGAGAAGTTCCGCGCCGACGACCAGGAGCTTGTCCCGCAATCATTCTTGGATCGGATACGGTAGGCGTGGGAGGCATTGTCTCCAGGATTGTAGGGATAGGGACTCGTCACGTCGGAAGTTATGGCACCGTCCACGCTGAGGTCATATCCCGTGGCTCCGGAAACACTGGTCCAGGTAATCTGGACCCCGGACGTGGCGCAGGCGTCGAGATCCGAAACCGTGGGCGTGGCAGGAATTGCGGGCGTCGTGTTGACCGTGACGGTCGTCGTGGTGGTGGCCGTCTGCGGCGTTCCACAGGAATCGGTAACCCGTAACCTCACCGTGTAGGTATTGGCTGTGCCGTAAGCATGGGTGACGTTCTGTCCGTTGGCATCGTACGTTCCGTCGTCCTCAAAGTCCCATGAATAGGTCAGGGTTCCTTCCCCCGTTCCCGTTCCGGAGAAGGAGATATTCTGTCCCGTGCAGGCGGGATTCGGAGTGGCCGAGGAAATGGTCGCGGAAACGGAAGCACAGGCACCGCTCGTCGTGCAGGTAGAGAATCCCGTGATCACGATATCGTCGAAGGCGGCTTCTATCAGGTCTCCAACCGCCGTTCCATCGGCGACCCGCATCCGGATCCGCATGGTGGAAGTAAGAGTGACAAAATCTTCGAGGTTGAAGGAAACCTGGTTCCAGGAATTGGTGCCCAGAACCGTATCCGGAATCGACTCCAGCTCCGTCCAGGATGTACCGTTGTTGTTGGAAACTTCCAGGATGTAGTAGTCCCCTGCGTCGTCGGTATCCTCATTGAAAAACCAGCGCCAGAGGGAGAGAGAAACCGAATCGTACCCTGAGCCGCTGAAGGCAGGAGAGGTCGTCACGACTTCCCCGTTGTCCACGTCATCGGTACCGGCGCCCGCTGTCGGGTTGGCTGCAGTATACATACAGTTCACTCCGGGCGAAGGCGTATGGTCGTCTTCGGGCTGGGAGTTGTCCCCGTAGTTCCCCGTCGTTCCGACAGGATCCCCGATGATGAAATCACCCAGAGTGGCCGCGGGAGACCCCTTGGCAAAGGTCCAGCCGAGGTTGCCTCCCTCGAAGTTGTCGGAGAAGATGACCGAGGACGGACCCGTGGGGACACCGCTCTTTTCTACCGTATTGGTCTCTTCCAGTCCATTGGCCGAATCGGTCGCCCGAACCACGTAGTAGTATGTCGTTCCGCTGATAAGGCTGCCGGTATCGGAATAGGAGGAACCCGAAAGATTCTGGGCGATCCGGTTGGTTGATCCGGGTGTAAAGCCGGAGGTCGTGGATCGATAGACACTGTAGGTGATGGTACCGCTGCAGTTCGATGTCGCCGCAGACCAGGAGAGGTTCAGGGTGCAGGTGGATGTTGCCGAATTGGTCACCGTCTGGAGACCGGCAAAGGTCGGGGGCGTGTTGCAGATTCCGGTCGCCGTCTCATCGACACAGGTAGAGGGAAGCGACTCACAGCCGCCCGTGGAATCGACGGCTGTGACGTAGTAGGAATAGGTCTGACCCCCGTTAACCAGGGTATCAGTATAGGGAGAGGCCGAATCGGTGGCATAAAAGGAAAAGGCACTGCCCGGGCAGGAACCGAGGGAGCGGTAGATCTTGTAGCTCGATCCGGCCGGTGATCCCGTACTCCAGGAAATTCGGATCTGGTTATCGCCGGGCACCGAGGACGTTACACTGGCGGGAGCACCGGGCGTCGTGCAGGGCTGGGGCACGACTGTCACACAGTTGCTCATGGAGCTGAAGCAAGACTCCGAACTGCCAATTGCCTGGACTCGGTAGTAGTACGAGACACCGTTGGCCACCGTATTATCCACGTACTGGGTCCCCGGAGCCGTGACCGTCCCCACCTTGGTGAAGCCAGCGTCGCATCCCAGCTCATTCCGGAAAACGTAATACTTGGCCGCGTTGGTGACCGAACCCCAGGTGATCGTGGCCTGGGTATTTCCCGCCGCACCGTTGATCGTGGGTGTGACGATGGTGGGACAGCAGTTGGTCTGGTCGTTATTGTTGACCGTCGTGCAGGCAATTTTGTGGCGGTTGAACGCCGCAAAGATTGCGGAGGCGTGGGGCGTGCCGTTGTTCAGGTCCCCGTCACAGTCGTCCACGACCCGAAAGGTTGTGAAGTAGTTGGAAGTTCCGCACCCGTTGGTTGTCGTGACGCTCGGACAGGCATAGACCGAACCCGAAGTAGTCCTGCTGGCGTACCAGTAGCGGTCCATGAGCTGCCAGGCCGTTGTGGCGTCGAGACCCCATGTAATAAGGTCCCTTGTGGGCAGATCCCACATTGGTTCGGAAGATACAATCGATTCGCAGTGGCCCTCCCTGCCGCAGGGACCGGCATAGGTCGCGCTGGAACTGCAGGTATAGGTTGTGCATCCCGTGCAGGTATTGCTGGTCATGTCCTCCGCGAAGTGGGGGCTATGCGAGTTGTGCTTGTTATAGTCCATATCCCGGACGCCGGAACAGCTCAGGCATGAATCCCCGTAGCCGCTACAGTTGCTTGTTCCAAGGAAACCGTTTCCTGCGCAGGATTCGTGGGTCTGGAGGGATCCGGAAAAGTCACCGTACGTTTCCCCGGTTCCCATGTCTCCGGAGGGAGAACCATCGTTAGAATCAAGACCGTGGGCCCATTCATGGAGGGAGACGCCGGGAAGTTCTCCAGTATTCCAGCATCCGTTTCCGGAACGGTAGAAATTGATCGTGCCTAATGTTGGGCTCCAGTAGGCGTTGCAGGTGCTGTTGATATTGACGTTGTCGGTAATCTGACCGTTCAGCCAGCTGTTGCTGGGGAGATAGGTCAATGCCTTCATTTTAATATTCGTAATATGGTAGTACTGGGTTCGGGTAGCCCGGGTGTTGCCACTCCCTCCAAAACCGGGGTTGGAACAGTCCGTGGCGGGGCTGTATCCGAAATTAAGATCTCCCGTGGACGTGGAAAGGCTGATCGATCCGCAGGCATCACTGATCCTTGTATATTTCCCCGAGAGTGCCGAGGTGCATGAGTCCCCCGTAAAGATACCCCCAGCATTGGCGTACACACCGCCGCCGCAATCGACGTAGGGGAAGGGCCGGTCCACTTCCGGGTCTGGATTGGGCGTCGTCCAGGGGTGCTGATCCGTGGGGTAGACGCTTCCATGGGCATCCCCATAACGGTTGGCATCGGCAAACCAGAGGATTTCTCCCGTGTGGGCATCGATCTTGGCTTCCCATGTGCCGTGGTACCCATTCCGGCGGAACGAGAGGATATAGGCCAGACGGTAATCAAGGCCTTCGCCCGGCTGAACGACGGTGCGGGCCACAACTTCAGGTCGGGATACGGGAAGGATTCGAAGGGAACCTTCGTTGATGATCGTGTCCTCTTCGTATCGGCCCCCGACGTAATTCCACAGGGTCTCCCACGCATCCTGCTGTGATAGTTTCGGAACGGGATTCAGGGAATAGATCGAATCGCTGATATATTCCTGGCCGATTTGCACGAGGTTTCCGTGGTTCAGGCGGAATACCACATGGGCCTGATCCACGGGAACGCCACCATACGTCCACTGAAAATCAACAAAATAAAGGTAGTCCAGCATCGGTCCCGAGGCGGCCGGTATCACTTCCAGATTATCCATGTTCACCCTCAGGAGACCCGGGTACTCGGAGAGGAACGATTTCACCCTGGTTATGAGGAATTCCAGGGGAACGTCTTTCCCTTCCATATCTCCTGAAAAGCCGAGATCATACCCCGTCAGGTCATTCGCGGTTCCCGGAATCCAGGGGATTCCCTTTCCTTCCATGTGGGCAGGCCGTCCGGTGACCCGGTCGACCACCATGACCCACTTACCCTCATGGTCGGCGAGGAATCGTCTCCAGTCGGACTGGAGCTCCATATTGAGAAGAGCTTCAATTTCACTGACATCCTGATGCTGGGCTGTGACCCACATCGAAGGATCGGCAAAGACCAGATCCTCGAAGGGTGCCATGTCATCCGGCACCTTGAAGCTAAACAAGGCAGGGATAAAGGTCAGGAAGAAGAGGATACAAATCGAAACACGCTTCAACTTAGACGAAGCAGGATGCATAATGCCCCCCGAGATAAAGTTTTCTTTGTGTAAGCAATTTCCATGCCAAGATGGGATTATGGTAGATAAATTCAATAAATAGTGAGAATTATGACTATATACTTATTTCGATATATGAATTTCGGGTGTGTAATTCTGTTACACTATGCAAACTTCGCAAATCAGTGCGCAGGATTTGCGCATACTTTCCCAAAACTTGTGCATATTTTGCGTACCCCGACTTCTTCAGGATAGAAACCTCATGGGCGCCTCAATCACAGCTGAGCTTGAATATTTCCAGGAGAGCCAGGACTGCTCTTTCCATGTCCTCCACATGAATATGCTCATCCGTAGAGTGTTCCATGCGGGCACCAATGCCGATCACCGCCATTTCAATTCCGTGGTTGTTATAGATCGAGGCATCCGTAAAACCGGTAATGAGCGTGGTGGAAGCCTCAATGCCGACGCGGCGAAAGGCTTCCTTTGCCGTGTTCACCGTCCATGAATCCTCGGAAATAAGTACGGACCTGCAGAGGTTGTTGACTTCCACCTCCACTTTCGCACCGGAGACTTCCCCTTCCCGGATCAGCGTCTCCCTGATCGATTCGGCAAGAGTCACGCCTTTATCGTGGTCAAGGCTTCGGCACTCCGCCATGATGGAGGCCCGGTCCGGTACACCATTCCGAATGGAGCCTCCCTGGATCACACCGACATTACAGGTGGTTTCCTTATCCACACGACCGAAGTCAATGGCGGAAAGGGCTCTCGCTGCCGCGGCGATCGCGTTGATTCCCTTTTCCGGTTCCATCCCCGCATGGGCGGAACGGCCGTGAAATACGGCGTCAATGGCAAAATAGGAGGGTCCGCCGATGACAATCGTGTCGAGAGTGTCGTTATCCAGCAGAAATCCCCGCGTTGCGGTCAACCGGGAATAGTCGAGGTTTTTCACACCCAGAAGGCCGACTTCTTCCTGCCTGCTGATGGCGATTTCCAGCGGAGGGTGGATCTCGGCAATTCGGATTGTCTCGATCATTTCCGCAATTCCAGCCTTGTCATCCGCCCCCAGGATTGTGTCTCCGGAGGAACGGATCACTCCATCCTTGAGTACAGGCTCGATCCCCTTACCGGGCTTGACCGTGTCCGCATGACACGAGAGAAGGATGGGGCGGGTACAGGAAGTTCCCCTGGCCGGCAGATGGGCAATCAGATTTCCGTAGGCGTCTTTTTCCGCTGTGGCTCCAAGATCCCGGAACTTTACAAGAAGATGATCCACCATTCGGGCTTCTTCTCCCGATTCACTATCGATTCGGACCATGTCCATGAACTCATTGACCATTCGGGACACATCTGGATTCGGCATGGCATTCCTCCTCAGGGCGATGTCTCCATAAGCGTAGCACCCGACCGGATGCGAGTCAAAAAAGAACAGGAGGCGGATGGAATCAGGTGATCAACAGAAGGGCTTTTTCCGCAGCTTCCCGGACCAGAGCGCTTTCATCCAGAAGGAAACCCTTGATCTCATTTCGGGCGGATGCATCTCCAATCCATCCGAGGGACCGGACAGCAGATTTCCGGACGATGGGTTCGTCGTCATCCCGGAGCCGCCCCAGGTATGGGATGGCCCTGCGGTCTCTCAACAGACCCATGCCCTTTGCGGCACTCTTTCGGACCCAGGGGTGGGGATCCTGGAGGAGTGTGACCAGCGCGTCAAAAGCCGAAGGGTCTCCCATTGCCCCCAGGGCATAGGCGACATTATCCCTCACCAGGTGACTTTCATCGGAAGCGGCCGCGATCAGAGCAGGGAGTGCATCGTGCAGACGATTTTCTCCAATCACCTTTGCCGCGTTGACGCGGAAAATAACGTGATTGCTCTTCAGTTCACCGATTAACTGCTGTGAGCTCTTCGGCATGCAGGGTCAGGGGAAGGGCGTGGTAAAAGATCCGGCGGCAATCCGTACAACCGCCGATCTTCCAGTATCTTCCGTATATGGTCGGAAAAGCATGAAGGGTGATTTCAGCCGGTTCACTTTCGGTGTTACACGAGTGGGAGACAGTATCTTTCTGCTCAACGGCGGTGCAGAGGTGACGCCACCAGGAACGGACCTCAATGTGTCCATCGGGTTCAAAATAGGCAATTTCCCCCTTCTGGAGGAAATCAGCCACGGCCATTTTCGTCATGGGCTTCATACGCGTAGTGTACCAAGTTTCCGAAATGGGAACAACCGCTGAAGGTGTTCGAATCCAAATGATTCCCTGAACAGATTTCGGCCGGCCGAGACCTTAGTCGACAAACTGTCTCAGATATCTCTCGATAAGAAAAAAAACACCCAGAAAGAGAATGAATGCCAGGATGAGACACCCGATCGGCGCAGATATTCTTCCTCTCTGAAACATGGCGGCTCCTGTTGGTTCTCGGTTTCCACAGACTAAATAAAGTATATCGCACCACTGGAGAGGGGAGGCGTGAATGTCGACAAGATATCCGTCTTTTCAATGGATTTTTTTTCAATCCTTGACGTAGCACAGGATTTTTTCTCTGGCAATTCCGCACCCCTCCATGTATAATCGATGTTGAGTCGGGGTCCGCACGGCGGAGCGCCCTGAACCTCGTCAGGTCCGGAAGGAAGCAGCGATAAGGGGATGTTTCCGGGCGATGCGGGAAACCCCGGCTCATACTATCCATGTCCTATATTGTCCTTGCCCGACGTTTCCGACCTCAAACTTTTTCTGACCTTATCGGTCAGGAAGAGGTGGTTCGCACGCTTACGAACGCCCTTTTGTCCGGGCGTATCGCCCATGCCTATCTCTTTTACGGGCCCAGGGGTGTCGGAAAGACAACGGTAGCGAGAATCCTTGCGAAATCGTTGAATTGTGATTCGGGCATCACTCCGACACCCTGCGGAACCTGTGTTTCCTGCCGCGAAATAGCGGAAAGTAGAAGCATGGATGTGCACGAAATCGATGGTGCGAGCCATACCGGGGTGGATCACATTCGCGAGTTGAAGGAGATCGTACTTTATCCACCCGCCCGCGACCGGTACAAGATTTTCATCATCGACGAAGTGCATATGTTATCCACCAGCGCTTTTAATGCTCTGCTCAAGACACTGGAAGAGCCGCCCCCTCACGCGATTTTCATGTTTGCCACAACGGAGAGGCACAAAATTCCGCCAACCATCCTCTCCCGCTGTCAGCAGTTCACCTTTCAGACAATTCCAGGGAAGACCCTGACTCAGTACCTGCAAACCGTCATGTCAAAGGAATCGATCAAGGCGTCCGATGGAACCCTCAAGCGTATTGTCCGTGCCTCGGACGGCTGCGTGCGCGATGCCCTGAGCCTCCTGGACCAGATGGTGAACTTAAGCGGTCCCGAAATACGGGATGATCTCGTGGCCGAACTGATGGGTGAACTTCCGGTCTCCATGATCCGGGAGCTCCTCCATTCTGCACTATCGGGTCAGAGGGAAGAGCTCTGGGCCGGTCTTGGGGAACTGAGCCGGCAGGGAACCCAGATGGTCCTCTTCTATGAAGGCTGTCTCTCGCTTCTGCGTGAAGCTTTGAATATCTGCCTCAAGGGCCCGACAGAACAACTTCTGCCTGCGGAGATGGAAGCCCTTCAGACTCTGACCGAAAACCACCCTTACGAAACCATCCTTCGAGCATACAACTTTCTGCTCAAGGAGCAGTGGATTGTTGCGCGCAGCGAGAAGCCCGCGCGATCCGCAGAATTGATCCTTCTTAAACTTGCGGAGATACCTGCCCTCGTTTCCTTCGAGGAAATTCTACGGGGGGAACGGACTCTGCCGAACCTGCCGTCAGCGGCTGTACCATCCGGAAGCCAGCTCCCCCCGGGTGAATCAGGTTCCAGGAGTCCCGGGGATCCCGGGGGCGTGCAGGGATTTATGGCCGAGCTGGAATCTCAACATCCTGCCCTGGCCGGCTATCTGGATCACGCCCGTGTCGAAGTTCACAGCGGGACCCTTCAATTCATCTTTCCGGAACGATCCCGCCTGACCTGCGATCGCCTTAATGAACCGGTGAACCGAGAAAAGCTGCTCTCCATTGCCAGAAAACACCTGGGGGACAGTATCTCGATTTCCTGTTCCGTTAAGGAAGACGCAGGGGACACGCTGGACAGGCAGGCACGTCAGGACGAAAATGTCCAGCTGGTCTTGGACTTCTTTCAGGGAACGATAACCGGTGTTCAAAAAGCTCCCAGGCGGGAAGATACAGATCCACCCCAGGAGGAGGAATAATCCATGAATATTAAGAAGCTTATGAAACAGGCTCAACAGATGCAGACCCACATGGAGGAACAGATGTCCACCCTCGAGGTCGAAGGATCTGCGGGAGGAGGGGCCGTGCGGGTGACCCTGAATGGGAAAAAAGACATCCTTTCTCTGAAAATCGACCCCCAGGTATTAAGCCCGGAAAATGGAGAGCTCGTAGAAGAAATGGTCCTGGCCGCTTTCCGCGATGCCGGAGAAAAGGTGGATGCCGAAATGTCCTCCATGATGCAGGGTTTTACCGGAGGCCTTCCGATTCCGTGAATTCGCTGGACGCACTTATGGATGCCCTGCGCCGTCTACCCGGCGTTGGACAGAAAACGGCTCAACGACTCGCCTATTACCTGGTTCGCTGTCCCCGGGAGGAAGCCGATACACTTTCAAAAGCCATCCAGCTTGTCCGGGATACTCTGCGTCCCTGCCGGACCTGCCATTACCTGAGCGATTCGGATCCCTGCATCATCTGTTCTGATCCTGCACGAAGCGCAAAGGTCTTATGTGCTGTTGAGGATTCACTCAATGTGACCATGATTGAGCGGAGCGACGCCTTTCACGGCATCTACCATGTTATCGGCGGCGTGATTTCTCCTCTCCGGGGAATCGGCCCTGAAGAGCTGAATCTTGAAACCCTTCTTTCCAGGGTGGCACGGGGAGGCATCGAAGAGGTCATCCTTGCAACCAGCCCGACCGTGGAGGGGATGGTGACAGCCCGTTATATTGAAAGCCTTCTGGAGCCCTACCCGGTTAAGCTTTCCGAGCTGGCAAGAGGCCTTTCCATTGGAACCGATCTGGAATTTGCAGATGATATTACCCTGGCCATGGCGATCGAAGCTCGCAGAGAAGTCAGGTAAAGATTGCAAAAAGGGTCGGAATTGTGGTAAAACATTACCCTGAAAGGGGGATCATCGATGTCAGGTGTTGATCTCATCATGTATGATGAGGAGTTTCAGAAAATAAAAGAAATTCTTGGGAGACTCCGAGTCGAAGCGAACGCTAAAGTCGTCTTCCTTGTGGATAAGAATGGCCAACAGATCGCCGCCCAGGGCGAGCTGGAAGCGCTGGATACCACATCCCTTGCTTCCCTCACCGCCGGAAACGTGGCAGCCACTGACGGTCTGGCGCGGTTGATCGGCGAGAAAGAATTCAGTGTTCTTTTCCACGAGGGTGAGAAGGATAACATTCACATCTCCATTGTAGGCCAGAGAGTCATCCTGGTCGTCATCTTCGATGAACGTTCCTCTCTCGGGCTGGTCCGCCTCCGCGTAAAAAAGGCTTCCAAGGAACTGGAGACCGTGTTCGAAGAAATCGTGGCCAAGGTTGAAAAAGAGCGTGAGGCTCTGGGTACCAGTTTCGAGTCCCCCTTCGCGGAGATAACCGACGAGGACATCGACGCCCTCTTCTCCGAATGACCTTTATCAATTACTCCGCCCGGGAAATTAATGTCAAGCTCGTCTATTACGGACCGGGCCTGTGTGGAAAGACCACCAACCTTCAATGGGTTTACAATAAAACGGCTCCGGACGCAAAGGGAAAGCTAATTTCCCTTGCGACCGAAACCGATCGAACCCTTTTCTTTGACTTTCTTCCCCTGGACCTTGGCTCGGTACGGGGTTTCAAGATCCGTTTCCATCTCTATACCGTCCCAGGGCAGGTCTTCTATGATGCATCCCGAAAGCTTATCCTCAAGGGAGCCGATGGTGTCGTCTTTGTGGCCGACTCGCAGGAAGCCCGCATGGAGGCCAATATTGAATCTTTGAAAAACCTCCAGCACAACCTTCTGGAACACGGCCTGGATCTGAAATCTATTCCCTACGCACTTCAGTTCAACAAGCGGGACCTGCCCACTGCTGTGGCGTCGGAGGAAATGTACCGGCTGCTGAATTTCAAGGGAGAGCCAACCTTTGAAGCCATTGCTCCCAAAGGCGTCGGCGTCTTCGACACGCTTAAGGCAGTCGCCAAGCTGGTCCTGATCGAACTGAGAAAAAAGTAGTACAGGAGTTTTTCATGGAGTTTGCAACCGTCGTATTGGCCGCAGGCCAAGGGAAAAGGCTCCATTCATCGATCCCGAAAGTACTTCATCCTCTTGCCGGAAAACCTCTTCTCCACCACGTTCTGGATACAGCCCTGGCGCTCCAGGAACAGGTAATCGTCGTTCTGGGCCATAAGGCCGATAGGGTCAGAACCACGCTTCCGGATTCGGTCATGGTCGTTGATCAGGGTGAACCCCGTGGGACTGGGCACGCAATGCAACGAGTCCTGGAAGACCATGCGGATCTCCCTTCCAATCTGCTCATACTTTCCGGAGACGTTCCCCTGATCCAGGAGGAGACCCTTCGCGACCTGATGGAAACCCATTCCCGGTTTGAATCCACCCTGACCGTTCTCACATGCGAACTCGAAGATCCCGGCTACTACGGTCGGATCCTGAGGGACGGAGACGGGAAGGTTACCGCCATCCGCGAATTTTCCGACGCGACCCCGGAAGAATTGAAGACCCGTGAAGTCAACACCGGGATCTATATCATGTCCACCGAATACCTGAGAAAGGTGCTCCCGGGAATCGGAATGACCAACGTTCAGGGGGAACTCTACCTGACGGACACCATTGAGGCAGCCATTCAGGAGGGACGGGTGGTCTCCCCATTACGTCTGGCAGATCATCGTGAAATGCAGGGGATAAACACACGTGCCGATCTCGCCCGGGTCCATCGCTATTATTACGAGCGGGTCCACGAGCGCCTCATGGATTCCGGTGTCACGATCCTGGATCCGGAGCATACCTATATCGACCATCAAACCACCGTCGGAAGGGATACGATCATTCATCCTGGCGTTGTTCTGGCCCGATCCCACCTGGGATCAGCGTGCGTCATTCATGCGCATTCCGTCATTACCGACTGCGCGATCGGAGACGAAACGGCCGTTTTGCCTTCCTCCGTCCTGACGGAATCCACGATGGGACAGGCCTGCTCCATCGGCCCCTTTGCCCATATGCGTCCGGGATGCATCCTTGGAGACCGTGTCCGGTTCGGGAATTTCGTGGAAGGAAAGAAGGCAAACCTGGCCGACGGCGTCAAGGCCGGGCATCTCACCTACCTGGGAGACTGCACCGTCGGACAGAATGTCAATATCGGCTGCGGAACGATTACGTGCAACTATGATGGAACGAGAAAGCACCAGACCATCATTGAGGAAGGTGTCTTTATCGGTTCCGACACCCAGCTCGTTGCCCCCGTTACGGTCGGGAAGGACGCCTACGTCGGTGCGGGATCGACGATCACCCAGGACGTCCCCCCCGGAGCCCTCGCTGTGGCCCGGTCGAAACAGCGCAACATCCCCGGCTGGGTTCTGAAGCGGAAGGAGAAGAGCTGATGTGCGGAATCGTTGGATACACCGGCCCGCGCAACGCCGTCCCCATCATTCTGGAAGGTCTTCACCGCCTGGAATACCGCGGCTATGACTCTTCCGGAATTGCCCTCATTGATTCAGGCACACTGAAGATCTACCGGAAACCGGGAAAAATTGTCGTCCTGGAAGAAGAACTTTCACATGTTTCTTCGATCGCCTTGACCGGAATCGGCCACACACGATGGGCCACCCATGGCAAACCGACGGAGGACAACGCACACCCCCACCGTGACTGCACCAACTCCATTGCCGTCATTCATAACGGGATTATCGAGAACTACCGGGAACTTCGGGATGCCCTTCTGGAGGGAGATCACACCTTCACCTCGGACACCGACACGGAAGTCATTGCGCATCTCATCGAGGACGGCAACCATGATTCCCCTCCCCTTCAGGCCCTCCGCAGCGCCCTCACGCGTCTCCAGGGATACTATGCCCTGGCCGTTCTCTTCACAGGAGAACCTGAGACCATCTATGCCACGCGAAAGGGTGCACCCCTGATCCTCGGTCTGGGAGAAGGTGAATCCTTCCTGGCATCGGATTACACGGCCCTTTTGAACTACACGCGGGACGTCATCATCCTCGAAGACGGCGATATCGCCCGCATTTCTCCCGAAGGAATTGAACTCTGGGATGCCGCGGGGAACAAGATCGAGCGGGAAGTCAAGCGGCTTGCCTGGGACCCGATTCAAATCGAAAAATCAGGCTTCCGTCACTTTATGCTAAAGGAAATCAACGAACAGCCGATTGCCGTGCGGGATACCCTCCAGGCCTACCTGACGCCGGACCATGGAGATATTTCTCTGCCTGATTTTGATGGGTTCGAGGAGATTCGACGGGTTCAGATCCTCGCGTGCGGCACCTCCTGGCACGCCGGGCTCGTTGGAAAATTTTACTTTGAGCAGCTGGCCGGAATCCATGTCGATGTCGACTACAGTTCCGAGTATCGGTACCGGGACCCGATCGTCACGCCGGAAACCCTGATCCTTGGCATATCTCAATCGGGAGAGACAACCGACACGGTCGCGGCCATGCAGCTGGCGAAGGAGCGGGGTGCCCGCCTCGTTTCCATCTGTAACGTCATGGGATCCCAGATTGCCCGGATGTCCGAATCGGTCCTCTATACCCATGCCGGTCCGGAGATCGGCGTAGCCTCCACCAAGGCCTTTACAACCCAGTTGCTTTCAATCTACCTGCTTGCCCTGAAGTTCAGGCAGAGCAGGGGGCTGGAGGTCCGCTCCTTCATGGAGGACCTGCCTCTCCTCCCACAGATCATGGAACAGGTCATCGAGGTGGACGCCATCTGCCAGGATCTGGCGCGGACCTTCCACCGGACCGGGGACTTCCTCTATCTTGGACGAGGGGTGAACTATCCTATCGCCCTGGAGGGCGCCCTGAAGCTCAAGGAAATTTCATATATCCATGCTGAAGGTTACCCGGCGGGAGAGATGAAACATGGCCCCATCGCCCTGATCGATGACACCATGCCCGTGGTAGTCCTGGCCACCCCGGGACCTCATCACAGCAAGATCATGGCGAATATTGAAGAGGTAAAGGCCCGGGATGGAATCGTCATCGGCATTTCCGCACGGGAGGATGACCGGTTAAGCTCCCTGTGCGATCACACGGTCCATGTGCCCACGCTTGACCCCCTTCTCCAGCCCATGATCAATGTCGTCCCGCTTCAACTCTTTGCTTACCATACGGCGGTGCGGCGCGGATGCGATGTCGACCAACCCCGGAACCTGGCCAAAAGCGTAACCGTTGAGTAAGTTCAGGCTGTTCCTTACGATCAGCTACCTGGGCACGAAGTATCGTGGATGGCAGACACAGAGACAGGGAGAAGTCACCATCCAGCAAACCATTCAGGATGCCCTGAAGAAAATTTACGGCCTGCCAATTTCGGTTACGGCCTCCGGTCGAACCGATACGGGCGTTCATGCCGAGGGTCAGATTGCCCACATCACCCCTCCCGACCATCTGGATATCGACAAACTTCAACGGGCTCTGAACGCCATTCTGCCCTGGGACATTCGGATCCGCCAGGTTCGCCAGGTCCATCCCCACGCCCATGCCAGGAAGGATGCCCTGTCGAAGATCTACCGATACCAGCTCTGGGTGGGAAAGATCGTGCCTCCCTTTCTATATCCGACATGGCATCACTTCACCCAGAAAATCTCGACTGACAAATTACGCCAGTGCGCGGAACGATTGCCGGGAAACCACGATTTTGGGGCTTTTACCACACATCCGAAACTCTATGCGACGACCGTTCGTGAAATCGTCTCCACCTCCATTAATCGAGAGGGTGATGGCGTAATCCTTCACGTTGAAGGGCGCGGGTTCATGCGTCACATGGTTCGAAGGCTTGTGGGAAGCATGGTGGAAGTCGCCCGGGGAAAGAGAGAATTGACCTGGTTCGAGTCCCTTATTCACGAAGCTCCTCCCGCGGGCGGAGGTCCGACGGCACCGGCCAAAGGGCTGATTCTGGAGAGTGTTAGCTACCCGGCCACATGCTATAATGATGATATGGATGATGACAGTACCCAGACGGGGAGTGTCGTAGCGGGTGATGATCACCAGGGATATACCCGGAAAGATCTGGATATCCGGCTCATGGTTCTCCAGGGTGAGCAGAAAGGCAAGGTCTATCCTCTTCCCTTCGGAATCACAGTGATCGGCCGTCTGGAAGGTGAAATCAAGATTCCCGACTCGAAGATCTCCCGGAAACATGCCGTTCTCGAGATCCTCGGCCCGAATATCTACTACCTGAAGGACCTGGCTTCCTCCAACGGGACCTTTGTGAATGAGCGGGCTGTCACGCTTACAAAGCTGACTCCGGGAGACATTATCCGCGTAGGGGATACGGTTCTGAAATTCTACGTCGTTCAGACTTCATGATCATTCTCGTCACCAATGACGACGGAGTCTTTGCGGAAGGCATCCGTCATCTGGCCGAGGCACTGGCTCCCCTCGGGGATATCTGGATTGTCGCTCCGGATCGTGAAAGAAGCGCGGCATCCCACGCCCTCACCCTCGACAGCCCCCTTCGAATCCAGGAAGTCGATCAACACAGGTACGCGGTAAACGGAACACCCACCGATTGCGTCAACGTTGGTGTCCTGCATATTCTGAAAGACCGGAAGCCCGACCTGATCGTATCCGGCATCAACTTCGGTCTGAATATCGGGGATGATGTGACCTACTCGGGTACGGTATCCGCGGCCTTTGAGGGTACGATCCTGGGCATCCCTTCCCTGGCCGTTTCCCAGGAAGTCGGCTCTCCCATGCCCTACGAACGAAGTGCCGCCTTCATTCGGGAATTCATCGAATCTCTGATGCAGCGTGATCTGCTGAAAAATGGGCTGCTCCTCAATATCAACCTTCCCTTCGAAGATCCGATCGGGGTCCGGTTTACCCGGCTGGGTAAGCGGCAATACAGCGAAGGCGTCATGGAAAAGGTGGACCCGCGGGGGAAGAAGTACTACTGGATCGGCGGGATTCCCCGGCCCACCGAGATTGAAGAGGGTACCGATTTTCACGCCCTCACCCACCGGCACATCAGCATCACGCCGCTCCATCTCGACCTGACGGATTACACCGCCCTGGACCGGATGAAGGATCTTTCGTTCAAAGATTGAGGGCAGTTAGGGTCAGAACATGAACGTTTACTATCTTGAAAGAGACATCCAAAAGGCTTGGAGTTTCCTGTCTTTCTCCAGCCTTCGCCGTAATTCTTTTCTGTACTTGCTTACGACACTGTCATTCAATTTCCAGAGCCGGGCCACCTCCACCCCCCTCAGACCCACCTGCCGACAAAGAAGCTCCATGAGCACCGCTCGCAAATCTCCCCTGTCCTTCAGCAGTTCTCTTTTTGTTTTTCCTGTATCCTCTTCAATCCGTACCCAGAAATCCGATTCCGAGATCTGACGTTCCAGGGCGATCGTCTCTTCCTGTCTTGACGGTTTTCCTTCTTGATCCGGCTCAGAATCTCCCTGGCAAAGGCCTGACTGCCCAGGACAAACCCACCGTAAAACTCGCCCGGTGAATTCATTTCCCCTCCATCCGCCAGGGCCCGGCGTATCGAGGTGTCATAGGCTCGTCGTCCGGCTGCAGTGTTTCCCCCATAGGGGGCGAGGAGAAGGTCGTACTGCACGAAGCCTTATTGTTTGCGCCCCTTCCGGTATCCCTCCAGACT
>Ga0209408_1000040_pt1 | contig 98967 bp, 91 predicted proteins | sample AD_UKC107_MetaG_FD_184422 | JGI IMG/M metagenome (GOLD analysis project Ga0209408, IMG submission 184422) | Active sludge microbial communities of municipal wastewater-treating anaerobic digesters from Hong Kong - AD_UKC107_MetaG (SPAdes)... | ecosystem: Engineered > Bioreactor > Anaerobic >... | reverse complement strand
TACTTTCAACGAGCATGAATCTTATCCTCCTTTCCTATCGGATCTTCACCAACAGGAAGTATTGGATTCGATTCATGCTTTCAAGTTTTTAAATAACCTTTCTACCCACAAATTCGTATGAGGAGCCTACATTTAATATATATTATTCAGGGATAATGCCGCCTGGCTCAAAGACTAGTATGTCATATCCTTTCTCAAGGCTTCAGACAGATGGTTTCTGGCATCGAGTCACCAAACCCGGGTATGATCCTAAAATAGAATACAACGTCAAATCAATGCCACGTCTTCGTGAAATTTTTGAAGGTGTTAATTTGGATGATGAGCTTTTTCATCTATTGTGTGAATTGGGTCAAATCTCCTATTAGCTCTTTTAATGATAACACCCTGGTTTATTAAACAATTTCCTTCTCTTTGCCAAAAACCAACAGCAGTTCCTTTCGGCATTTCATATTGAAAAGTACAGCTCAACAAGCAGCATCATTGAGAGATTGAAACAGCGGATGAAAACTGACAAAAATTTGGCCAAAAGGGTATCAACGCTTCTTGAGAATGCCGAAAAGAGCTAAGGGCAGATCCCATTTGGGAGGATATCATGAAACATTTGGCATTTTATCCCATCATAATTCTGGTTTTTTATCTCTGCGTGCCAGTCTGTTCAGGATACACAACATTCACGATTGTAAGCGGTGCAGGCACAGAATCAGTAAATGGCTTTTATTACAATATGGGAACCGACCCAACAGATTCCGATGGCGTGGATTATTATCAGAAGGGCGACCTCTATTTATATCGTGCGTTTGATCCCGATGATGGTAAGGCCTGGATAATCGGAGATGAACTCGGAAGTACGCATCTAGATTATATGTACTACACAGTGATCAGCAGTAATGATACACCCGATGGTCTCACAATGACTGAATGTATCAAAGGAGTTGAGACTGGTCCCAGCCTCAATGTCGAAAAACATACTCCTTCAAATACTATATCAGTGATAAATGCAGGCACAGAATCAGTAAATGGATATTATTTCAACATGGGAACCGACCCAACATATTCCGATGGGGTGGATTATTATCAGAAGGGCGACCTCTATTTATATCGTGCTGATTCCGACGAAGGTAAGGCCTGGATAATCGGAGATGAACTCGGAAGTACCCATGGGGATTATTGGTACTATAGTGTGATCAGCAGTAATAATACTCCCATTGGTCTCACAATGACTTATAATACAAGTAAAGGAGAACTCCCTTTTCCCACCATAAGAAGATATGGATCGGCCGTTAGCATAATAAATTTATTGCTTGATTGATTACCTCGGAGATAACTTTGACACCACTTTCATTTAATATAGTTTTCCGGTACGTTGTTGATTTTGATGAATTATTACGATAGTGTGAATATTATGAATAGGGTCAAATCTCCTATTAGCTCTTTTAATAATAAACCATTGATTTATTAAATAATTTCCTTCGCATTGCCAAAAACCAATAGCAGTTTCTTTCGGCATTTAACACTTAGATTAAAAATACTGAACAAATCCTGCAAATCCTGGTCGGACCGGGGCAACTGTTTAATATGACACCAATATTAACTTAAATTGCCTTGTTTTTTTGCTTAAACCAATGTTTTTAATATCCCAGGCGCTACCTGGCACCATCCTTCGAGAAGTGTTTGATTTTAAGGAACCAAACTAATGGAAATTGATCCGGAAAAATCATATAATGATCTACCCTGTTGCCACCGTAAGTGGAAATCAAGACCAGGGCGAATTTCAAGAGTGCAATATTGTCAGACAGCGCCCTGGTAAACAGAGATCAAACCGGATTAACCGGCATCATGATTTATTATTAAAAGCCATTGTTTTTAGAGAATCAGTATATCCATTATAAACTGAGGATAAAAATGGAACAGAATAAAATTGTTGTCTTTGAAAGCAAAAAAATCAGACGCATCTGGCATAATGAGGAATGGTTTTTTTCTGTGGTGGATGTCTGCCGGGCGTTAACAGATAGCCCGGATGCGGGTGCCTACTGGAGGAAATTAAAACAGCGACTGAAAAAAGAAGGAAGTGAGGTCGTGACATTTTGTCACGAACTGAAATTAGAGGCTTCTGATGGGAAAAAGTACAAAACTGACTGTGCCAATACCAAAAGCATGTTTCGTATTATCCAGTCTATTCCTTTACTTAAAGCTGAACCTTTCAAGCAATGGCTGGCTCAAGTTGGTTATGACCGCATACAGGAAATTGAAAATCCTGAACTTGCCCAGGAACGAATGAAGGAGTTATATGAACTTAAAGGGTATCCAAAAGACTGGATAGATAAGAGATTGCGGGGGATTGCAATACGTCAGAATCTTACAGATGAATGGAAGGAACGGGGAATAGAAACCAAACGTGAATATTCCATCTTAACCGCTGAAATTTCAAAGGCTGCCTTTGGAGTAACACCCTCAGAATATAAAAAGCTGAAAGGACTGAGAGAAAAATCAGAATCTTCGTGACCACATGACAGATCTGGAACTTATTTTTACTATGCTTGGAGAAAGGGTCACAACTGAGATTTCACAGAAGGAAAAGCCTGAAACCTTTAAAAAAAGCAAAAAAGTCGCCAAACGGGGCGGAGGAGTTGCCGGAACAGCACGAAAAGAAACTGAAAAAGAACTGGGAAGGAGTGTTGTTACCAGTGATAATTTTCTTACTCCTGTAAAAAAGAAACGTCTGCAAGTCCGGCATGACGATTGATACTTTTAATTGCCAGGTTAATAGATAGAATCCAGATCCACGTAAGCCTCTTTCTTACCTCTTTCACGCTCCCTTCGGGCCTCGCGGAGTTGATGAAGGACTTCATCATCAAGGTCCCATCCCAGAAGTTCTTCAATCTTTCTAAAATCCTCAACAGGGATGATCACCTCTTTGGGATTGCCATGTTCATCCACTATATATCTTTTATTGACACCCATGTTGAAATCCTTTTTCAAAGGGAAAGTCTATCGTATTCTAAGCATGGAAAACCGGCTGTATTTTTATAAGACTGGAACCGATAGATCTTTCGGCGATTTTAAGGTCATAAGCAGCCTGAAGATTAAGCCAGTATTGTGGTGTTTGCCCAAAAGCCTTTCCAAAAATCAAGGCCATTTCAGCGGTAACGGGCCGTTTTCCCCTGATAACAAGAGAAATTCTCATGGTCGAAAGTCCTGTACCGCGTGCGAAATCCGCCTGTGAAATGCAAAGTTCGTCAAGGATTTCTTTCAGGTACTTACCTGGGTGAATTGGTGGCAAACCTTTTTGAATCATAATATTATCTCCTCAATGATAATCAAGAACTTCAACGTCGTAAGCATTGGCATTTTCGAACCGAAAACACAGTCTCCATTGGTCGTTAATGCGGATGCTGTATCGGCCTGTTCTATCACCCCTCAAAGGTTCCAAACGATTCGATGGTGGCATGCGAAGGTCGTCGAGAACAGTAGCTGCATCGAGTTGGTTCAGACGCATCGCCGCTCGCTTGTGTATGTCTGGCGGAAATCGTCTGGATTTTCCAGTAGTATAAAAATGTTCGGTTTCACTATCCGCAAATGTTTTAATCATTACAATATGTATAAACAAATTGTTTACAAATGTCAATCGAAGACAGATTCTAATTTCCTAAGATTATGACCTGTCAACGGGTCACCATTAAAGGATGAGGCAAGAGAAAAAATTCCTCTAAAAATGTAATTGGTTTTCCATCTCGTAGCAGTCACTTCTGTACACCTGCTAGCTCCTGTGTATTCATACTGAAGCACTCCGGGCATCTGTCGTAGATTTCGCCCCTGAACCTGTGCCCGCAGGAAAGGCACTTCATATTTTTCCCTTCACTCCTGCTGATTTCATCCCGGGCATCATCACTGAGTAAAAAGTATGAACTGACCGGATTGTTGATGTCCGTCGGATCAAGACATTCTTCACCGTTCTCATCATGCACTGGTTTTTGTAAAATTAGTGCATATTTAAAAAATATGCACTGGAACAGTGCATATCAAAAAATAATAAAAACGTGTCCATAAAATGAGAAAATATCGACACGTTTTTTTGACATGTCCAAAACATGGACACGTTTTAAGAGAAGACAGCCCAAATCCTGGTCGTACCGGGGCAAGTGTTTAATATGACACCGATATTATCTCAAATTGCCCGGGCTTTCCTTAGCCGCCTGAAATTAAACCAACCTATGGGGCAGCACCTTTCTCAATCCGTATTGTACCGGACATCCCCTGTATATACTCACTCCCCGATATGGCATGTCCGAGTTCATACAACCCCGGGGCGGACCCGAAACTGCGGTAGAACATCACTACGTCCCCCCAGGGCGCATAGTAGGCAAGGGTCCCAGCCCGGGCATCCGCCTGAGGGGTATCGGTGGTGTCCAGTTTCTCCGGCGGATAGAAGATTTTTTCGTTGTTGTTGTAATTCTCCACCGTGATGCTTAGTGGCAACTGGTCATACAAATCCCTGGCTGCCGGACTGTTATTGAGTTCGAACACTGTCGTGTTTCCATTTGCCTTTACGTTTATTTTCATGGCCTTCTGGTCCTCCGATGCATTCGGTTCATTCTTTTCAATTCTTGCGCTGCCTGACATTCCGGCAATTTCGTCTATTCCCGCAAGACCGATTCCCAGACGGTGCATTTTGTCACCGGCATGGAAATCCCTGTACAGCATGAACACATCCCCCCAGGGCGCATAGTAACTAATCTCACCCTTTTTCCCGTCATGATACGCCTCACGCACTGTCACGTTCAGCTTTTCGGGTGGATAGAACATCCACTGGGCATCACGAAAATTGGTCAAGTCCAGTTTCAGCGGCAACTGGTTGTAAAATTCCTTTGCGGCTACCGTGTCATACAGCCGGAAGGTTGCCGTGTGCCCCTGAGAGGTGATTTTGACCTGCATATCGGACAAGGCAAGTCCCTGCCCTTCACTCTTTTTCCGGTCCTCTGAATTGATTTCTTCAATGGCCGGATTATCTTCCCCTGAGCTGATTACCAAAAAGGGTACCAGCAGGGAGAACAGGATTAAAATCGAAAATACAGTCGCTTTCATGATTCGCTCCTTATTTTCTCGGATATTATTCCCCGCCCGCTTTATTTCAGGTGTTCGGTAAAAAAAGCGGTGAGCCTGTCAAACGGGATCATGTCAGTCCTGTCGTACAGATCAATATGTCTTGCTCCCGGAACAATATAGAGTTCTTTGGGTTCGGAAGCCATTTCCCAGGCATCTTCAGTGAAATATCTTGAGTGAGCATTCTCACCAATGATGAACAGAACCGGTCTTGGCGAAATTGTATCAATATAGTTCATCAAAGGAAAATTCATAAAAGCCATGTCGCTTGTCTTCGTAAACGGGCCGTGTGATCTCGGATGGTGGCCGCGCTCCATTGCATAATATTCAAAAAACTCAGCTGTAACAGGATCCAATCCTTCCGGAATTGAATCAGCTGGTTCACCAGGGAATCCCGGCGGTAACAATGGACTGCCTTTTTCGAAATCCTTCCAGCGCTGATCTCCAAGCTGGTCGAGAGTTTTGTTGCGCTGTTTATCAGACATCCCGTCTTTCCACCCGTTACGTATTACACGGCTCATATCGTACATACTTGCAGTGGCAATGGCTTTGATCCGTCGATCAACCTGTGCTGCTTTAAGGGCAAATCCACCACTGCCGCATATGCCGATGACCCCGATTTTATTCCGGTCAACAAACGGCCGGGTTCCAGTATAATCTACTGCCGCACTGAAATCCTCAACAAAAATATCAGGCGAAGAAATGTGCCTCGGCTCACCACTGCTTTCTCCGTTAAAGGATTCATCGAATGCAATGGCAACAAATCCGCGTTCTGCCATGGTTTGCGCGTAGATCCCTGCTCCCTGCTCTTTAACTCCGCCATAGGGTGTACCGACAATAATGGCTGCATATTTTTTAGATTTATCAATGCATTTGGGTAAATACATGTCTGCTGCAATGGTAATTCCGTATCTGTTGGGGTATGACACTTTTTCGTGAATCACCCTGTCGCTTGGAGGAAAGGTCTTGTCCCATGCCGGGTTGTCTGCCGCAAATGCAACGCCGGAAGTAAATAAAAACACAACCAGTACCACCGCTGTGAGCAATTGGAGGGCACGAGTGAAAGCTGAATTTTTCTCCATTTTTAACTCCTTTGAAAATACAGGTTTTCCTGCTGGTTTCGGAAAGACCAGGGGTATATTTTTCATGATGATTCTCCTTTTTTCCTGTTATTCCTTGACTTGCCGTACTGTTCTTTGCTTACCTTTTCAAACCATTCGGCAGTAGTGCCATCGAGTTCTTCCTGAATCGCGATATGCGTCATGGATGTAGTGGGTGAGGCCCCGTGCCAGTGCTTCTCGCCCGGCGCAAACCACACCACATCACCGGGACGGATTTCCTCGATCGGTCCGCCTTCCTTCTGCACTAAGCCGCATCCTGCGGTTACAATCAGGGTCTGTCCCAGGGGGTGGGTATGCCAGGCAGTCCGGGCGCCTGGCTCAAAGGTGACACTGGCTCCGGTAGCTCGGGCCGGATCGTCTGCATTGAGAAATAAAGGATCAATACGCACGGTCCCGGTAAACCAGTCAGCCGGTCCTTTTACAGATGCCTGTGTTCCGTTTCGTTTAATTTCCATTTTTTACCTCCTTTCTACAGCGCTGACCGCAGCACCTCGACAATATCCGCTTCGGTCATTGCAGGACGTGCGGGAAGGTTGCCATTCTCGTCGTGGATAATACGCAGGGTATCTTTGGCATATTTCGATATCAGGGTATCATCGATATTCAATTCGGACAGGCGCGTAGGACAGCCGATACCTTTGAGAAAGTCCTCAAAACGATCGATACCCTGAAGAGCACAATCCAGGGCCCCGGCACCTTTGGCCTTGAAACCGAAGATGCGTTCTGCAAACTGCACGAACTTTTCCGGTCTGCGTCTGGCGGCAAAACGCATCCATGAAGGATTGATTGCAGACAGGCCAGCCGCATGGGTGATGTCGTGACAGGCGGAAAGAGTATGCTCGATCATGTGCACGGGATAGCCTCCGTTTGTGCCCACGTTTACAAAGCCGTTGAGGGCGACAATGGATGCCCACTGGACCTGGGCCCGTGCCTCCAGGTCTTTTCCGTCAGCAATGGCCCTTGATCCCCATTCCATGGCGGTTAGGATGACACCTTCGGCAAAACGGTCCTGGATTGGCGTGCCGTCATCGCCGTTGAAGTAAGATTCGGTCACATGTGTGATAATGTCGCAGACTCCGTAGGCGGTCTGATCTTTGGGCACGGTCAGGGTCAGTTCAGGGTCCACAAGGGCGACTTCTGGATACAGGCATTCGCTCTGGGTAAAAGACTTTTCACTGGTCTCCTCGTTTGAAATAACCGCACTCATATTCATCTCTGATCCGGTGGCCGCCAGGGTCGGTACAGTGATGACAGGCAGTGCACGGATGGGGATATGTGGATCGGGCTGGCCGTGAAAAATCATGTCCCAGGGGTCGCCATCGTAATAAAACGCGGCTGCCATGACCTTGGATGCATCCATGGTACTGCCGCCTCCCAGGGCGATGACCACATCGCAATCTTCATCTCTGGCGATCTGCGCTCCGCGCCTTACGGACGTGATTCTCGGATTGGGTTCTACACCAGAGCATTCCGCATAAGCAACGCCGGCGGCGTTCAGGCTTTCAACTGCGCGGTCAAATACACCGCTGCGCTTGACACTGCCGCCGCCTGTGACAATCAGGGCCTTTTTGCCATGCTTGCCCGCCACTTCACCGAGTCGCGAGAGTGTACCTGTCCCGAAGATAAGATGGGTTGGATTGTAAAATTCAAAGTTCATGGAAAAACCTCCTCTGTTCGATGTGCTGATTGTTTATAAATGATAATAATGCCTGGCAGGTTGATTTGGAATACATGATCCTCTCAATATATTGCCTGTTTCTGCTTACCTCTTTATTTTTAGTTGTTTTATTGTTATAAATGATATCTAAAACTGGCATACAGAACAGGAGGTCTATTAAATGTCACGGATGGTTGAACTATTACAAAGCTTCCCGTTACCCGATGGTGGCTTTTCCGAATCGCGGCTCAAAGGGGTGCGTTTTTTCAAATCAACACGCCCTGCCCCCCGAATGCCTCTTATATATGACCCAGGTATTTGCATCGTTGCCCAGGGCCACAAGATCGGCTACCTGGGCGGCCAGAAATTCCGATATGATGCCAACCATTACCTGGTGACCACGGTGACCATGCCTTTCGAATGCGAGACCTTTGCAAGCCCTGAAGAACCCCTGCTCGGTCTCTACATCGATGTCGACATGGCCCTGTTACATGACCTGATCGGCCGACTGGATCTTCACATGGAAATCAGAAATGGCGGCGAAAAAGGCCTGCCGAGGGGAATCGGCCCGGCCGTCATGGATGAGGATATGGCAGATGCTACGACGCGGCTGGTAAAGTGCCTGCAGTCAGAGACAGAATCTCAAATCCTGGGCCCGGGCCTGGTGCGGGAAATTATTTATCGGGCCCTTTGCGGAGCCCAGGCACCGGTACTCTACTCGCTGGCGATGCATAGCGGTACTTTCTCCCAGGTGGCCCGTGCACTGATGCACGTGCAGACCAACTATGCAGAAAAGCTCGATGTAGAACAATTAGCCAGCAAGGCCCGCATGAGTGTGTCGGCGTTTCACAGGGCTTTCAAGGAGATCACATCGGATTCACCCATGCAGTATCTGAAAAAACTCAGGCTGACCAGGGCAAGGGACTTTATGGTTCAGGACAACATGAGAGCCTACATCGCTGCCGACCAGGTGGGATATGAAAGCTCCTCCCAGTTCAGCCGGGAATTCAAGCGCTACTTTGGGCAAAGCCCTGCAGAGATGATGAGAGAGCTGCGAGTCGCATAAAACGAATTGGAAAGTGGAAAGGGAGTCGGATCGGGGCAAGTGTTTAATATGACGCCGATATTATCTTAAATTACCTTGATATTTTGGCTGAAACCATTATTTTTAACATCAAAAATAGACTAAAATTTCATCAGCCCACAAAGTTTTCCCCTCACAAAATAAATTCCTGCCGGGAATCAAGCGCACATACTTTTACTGGTTTATATATAAGGAATCCTTACAATGGAATACGGTCCGTCTTGATCAGTGATTAGCAATGCATAGGGTATGTATGATAATCTATCAAATGAAGTTGATGTTTGTCGTGCCGAATTAAACCCCGGTTAAACAGGACATTACTCTAAAATGATATTTAAAATCCCGGCATTTACAGGATTGAATATCAAATTGCTCCATTTGCTGGATGAGCTCAGGCTGCCCCAGGTGTCCGGTTTTTCCCAATCAGCAGTTCCCGGCCACCAGTAATCATAATTACCTGTCGTCCATGCATTGCAAAGAGCCAGTCCGATTGTCCTGGGCGTGCCTGCGGTAACACCTAATTTGCTGAACTGGATGCTGAATTCCGCCTGCCATCCGGATATGCCGGTGGTTGTTGCCGCTGACCAGGACCCAGAAGGAGAAATCCCCTGCCAACCAGTGCCGGTTCCCTGATTCTCCAGTCTGGCCCCGTCTTCTCTAACAGTAAAACGGTAATCGTCCGTTTGAGGCGAGGAGCTTCTGTCATAATTCGTATCAACAAAAACCTGGACTGCTGAACCGGCGTAAGGCAGGAATCCCATATCAAATGCAACATAGAGATTGCTGGCGTCTTCACTGAAATAGACCGTAACAGTGCCCGCCGTCACCTGAAAATAAGACTTTACCTGTTGTTGGATATTCGCCCGGGCTGATCAGGCCGTCTATAGTTGGCACAGTGTGATAGACTGCGTTTGCGGCAAAAGAGTCCGCATGGATAATGAGAACAAAAATTACAGCCAATGCCTTCAATATCAAAAGAAATTGAAGCCTGATTTTCAATCCTGTTTTTTTCATTTTTTTATCCTCATTTTAAAGAGGTCATAAAAAACCATCCTGATATGGTTTACCATTAAATAAAAACGTCCTTTTCTATGCTTCATAATCGCTATTGCCTTGCGCAATGCCAGGGGTTATGGATTATCTGGCAGTCTTTATTAAATATTCATCTCTGGGATAGAGTAAGTCAAGAGAAATCACTTACAACAAAATTTGATAACTGGGAAAGAATAGTACATTACCAATCCTTCAGCAATCACTCCTGCCCACTTGATAGCTCCTGTGTATCCATGACACCATCATACCTTTTTTCAGATCATCAGAAATTTATTTATTTACAATATAATACAAATATGTATTATATTTTAAATAGATATGAAGACTTATCGTGAAACATACATCCGCAAAGCAGAAATTGAACGGCATACTGGGGTTTCTACATCTGCTGTGTCAAAAATGCTTAACAGATAAGCAATTTAATTCATCGAAATCAAGAACGTCCCCAAATCTTCCTGCAAATCCTCATTGCAAAAAATTAAAAGATTAATTATAGTTAATATCGAATATTTAAATAAAAGGAGACTGACATGGATATTTCATTGCCTTTAGATAAAATGACTAATTTAGATAAAATAGCAATGATGGAAAAAATATGGGATGATCTTTGTCGAGATCCTGAATCAATCCCTTCACCAGTATGGCACCAGGATGTTTTAACAGCAAGAGAAACACAGATAAAAGAAGGGAGGACAAGCTTCACATCATTTGAGCGGGTAAAAAAAAGAATCAGGGATCAAATTAAATGAGGATCGAACTCCTTGATTCCGCAGAGAAAGACCTGCTCGATGGCTTTCAGTTTTATGAACGTCAATCTAAAGGATTGGGAAACTACTTCCTCGAATCTATCTTTTCAGATATAGATTCTCTGAATCTTTATGCAGGTATTCACGCCATCCATTTTGGATATAATCGTATGTTATCCAAAAGATTCCCATTCGCTATTTATTATAAGTCTGACAAAAAAATTATTAGAGTATATGCCATTTTGGATTGTCGCCGAAATCCAGCTTGGACAAGAAATAGACTTTCATAATCTTAATGGAAACAAAAGTGTCAGACCTTCATTGTTGACAAACATCTTAGAAAAAATCGATAAGATTATGCATACATGGAAGTATAATTGTATTCAATCCCTAAGTAATCATTCCCGTAATACGGCACGCTCTTTAGTAATTCAATTGAGAATTAGGTTTTTCTAAATAGGAACCTGTCTTCGTGGTATATTTTATTATTTGCCGTGATGATCTATTTTACGTCTGACTCCTCTTTTGCCGAATCTGAGAAGCCCATTGAAGCGGTAAAATTCATTGATTGAGTATACGGGCCTCATATGATGGATGAGATCGCCGATATCACAGCGCCGAGATTCCGTGAAGACAGTCCCAAATTGGTCCGGTTGACATCTGGAAGGCTTTTCAAAAAATCCAATATGAGAGCCTTGGCAGTTCGATTATAAAAACCTCTTGGTATTCGGAACGGGTTTTGCTATATTAAAATAAGGTTGATCGAATAATCTCTTGAGTCGAAAGACAGGGTCACACAGACCGGAGATTTTCGACTGAACTGGAAAAAGGAACACAAGGAGGAATTAAAATGGTTTCAAGATTGACCCGAATCATCCCTGTATTTGCGATTTGTTGTATTTTCACTTTGGCGGTTTCCCTTAAGGCGCCGTCACAGTGCTACGCTGATGAAATTCCTATTGAAATAGACGTCGCCCCGAATGTGCTCAACATTCAAAGCAGCGGCACCGTGGTTACGGTTCATACTGACATCCCCTATAGTCAGGTGGCCGGCGCGAGCGTTTCTCTCAATGATGTACCCATTTCCTGGTCGAAGTCGGATAGCCAGGGGTACTTTGTGGCTAAGTTCGTTATGGATGATATAAAGTCTTTGGATGGGCTGATCATAGGTGACTACAATACACTCACATTGATCGGATATACCCTAGACTATGACACATTCATAGGAAATCAGGATATCAAAGTCATCGACATTATCCCTCGCGGCAAGTAATATGTAGCCCTTACATTGGGATCTCTTTCTTGAGAAAGGCATGGTTGAGTCAAACCCTCTCCCTTTCTTGTTGATAAAAGGTGAATTCACATCTCCTCAAGTGAAAAATCGGGGTCAGACCTTCATTATTTACAAAAACCCGGGAGAAAAATAGACAAGATTATGCACATATGGAGGTACAATTATATTCAATCCATCAGCAATCACCCCTGTCCACCTGATAGTTCCTGTGTATTCATGCTGAAGCATTTCGGGCATCTGTCGAAGATATCGCCCCTGAACCTGTGCCCGCAGGAGAGGCACTTCATATTTTTCCCTTCACTCCTGCTGATTTCATCCTGTGCATCGTCACTTAGTAAAAAGTACCTGACCGGACTGTTGATGTCCGTTGGATCAAGACACACTTCACCGTTCTCATTATGCACTGACTCTTCATCATGTGAATCATATTCAGGATCATCATACCCGCTGTCGAATTCATCGTCCCAGTCATCCCAGTCCATAAGACACTCCCTTCGTATCCACTTATAATGCTGATCCGGAATCATAATACACGGTTTTGACAGATACGGTCAAAAGAGAGTTGTTTTTTCCAAATTTTTCAGCAGGGCAGGGCTCGACCTTTTGTTTATCACTTCACCGGCCACTTTTATTCATTTGCTTGCGGCCATACCTCAAATCTTTCCATTAAATACTTTTCAGTAAACTGTAAACATGCTACATTAATTTAAGCTTAACTAAGAAATATGATTATAGTAAACGTAAAAAGCAATTTATCTTAAATACGGATTTACCTCCCCTGAGGTAATTCCTAAAATAGATATAAAAATAAAGCCTAATGATGGGGAAATAGAATTTATTCATAATGATCAGGGAGTTAAAAATGGAAAATTTAACAATTGAAAGCAGCCAGATTAAAGAACTCCTGAAGCAGGCAATCATAGAGGCCATGGAAGAAAAAAAGGACCTGGTACATGACATCCTCGTCGAGGCCATGGAAGATTTAGCTATGATCCATGCCATTCAGGATGGAGAAGAAACTGATCCAGTAAGCCGTGAAGAGATTTTCAAAATTCTGGAAGGGAATGAATGAAAACTGCTTTCAAAAAGAGCTTTGCGAAAGACCTGAAAACACATAGCAGAAATAAAAATCTCCTGACTATGATTCAAAAACCCATTCTGCAAGCTGAAACCGCCGACAGCGTTGCAGATATTAAAAACCTTAAAAAATTGAAAGCGGAAGGGCACTATTACAGGATCAGAATCGGTAATTACCGGATAGGCCTTATCATTGAAAATAAAATCGTTACATTTGTCAGGGTTCTCCATCGTGGGGAGATCTATCGTTATTTCCCATAAAAACTGGAAAGATCTGTCGCCCATGAACCTGTGACTGCAGGAGATTCACTTCATATTTTTCCCTTCACTCCTGCTTATTTCATCCTGTACATCGGGTCGAAATAACAACCCATCCCATGATTAAAACATTTCATTTCTTTTCCAGATTCAACCTTTTATTTACTCATGAGCCCCATTGTAACCTTTACCTTCTGCCCTCTTTTCCGGGCATTGACAATCAATTGCTTTCCCTGCTTCTTAAACATGCAGGCACCTTTTCCACTCTGGACCATGGACATGGCGGTTTCCCAACCCCTGTCGGTCATGGCCTGTGTGTAGAATTTGATAACCTCTTCGGGTGTTTGAGTAACCTCCAGTTCAACCGTGATGTTAGGACCAAAAGTTGCCTCCTTTATGACCCTGGCTCCATCCAGGAGAGGGACCTCACCGTTCAGGACAGTATTATCCCCGCCGGTTTTTTCCGAAACTGCGCTGGAAGGATCAACGCCTCCTGTGCTTGTCCTGGGAGCCGGAATCCCCTCTGGTTGCGCTTTCAGCGCAGGCTTTTCCTGCTCAACAGGAAAGGCAGCATTAACGGAAGTCTCCTTTCCGGAATTGACCTGGATATCCCGAATTTCCCGGACTGATCTATCCGTGCGGTCTTCCACCCTGGCGATGTAGGTTCCCGGAAGAAGCTTATACTCCATTGCCTTTCCATCTTCCCGGGTCCAGCCGTCACGCATATACTTGCTGTCCTCCTGCTGATATATCTTGACGTAGGCCTTGTAGGGGTTCCCATTTTTGGTGGCCGTAACTTTCAGTTCACCTCCAGCTGTAAAGGTAGCATACCGCTCAACCGTCTGATCGGCCTTAACCTCCACATCCTCGATCCAGATCACGGGACGCTGCACCACGCTGCCATCCTGGAGGCTGATCTTATAGATGCCCGGCAGGAGCTTGAACTCCGACGGTTTCCCGTCTTCATGCGTATACCCGTCACGCATGTATTTATTATCCTTCTGGCGGAAAACCTTGATATAGGTTTTGACAGGGGCATAATTTTTGACTGCCTTCACGTGCAGAATGCCCCCGGCTCCAAAGGTCGCTACCCTTTCCGCTGTCTCTCCTGCCTTAACCTCCACATCCTCGATCCAGATCACAGGACGCTGGACCACGCTTGAGTCCTGAAGGCTGATCTTATACATATCCGGCAGGAGTTTGAACTCCGACACCTTCCCGTCCTCATGCGTATATCCGTCACGCATGTATTTGTTATCCTTCTGGCGGAACACCTTCACATAGGTCTTGATCGGGGCGTTGTTCTTTACAGCCTTCACTTGCAGAATGCCGCCAGATCCAAAGGTGGCTACCCTCTCCGTTGTCTCTCCTGCCTTAACCTCCACATCCTCGATCCAGATCACAGGACGCTGGACCACGCTTGAGTCCTGAAGGCTGATCTTATACATATCCGGCAGGAGTTTGAACTCCGAAGCCTTCCCGTCCTCATGCGTATACCCGTCACGCATGTATTTGTCATCCTTCTGGCGGAACACCTTCACATAGGTCTTGATCGGGGCGTTGTTCTTTACCGCCTTCACGTGCAGAATGCCTTCCGTGGCAAAATTGACAATTCTCTCGGTCTGTTTGCCGTCCACAATTTCCACGTCTTTTATATCCACTGTGGGTCTTTGTATGACACTCAGGTCCTGTGCACGGATATCGTACAGCCCCGGTTCAAGACGGAAGGAAGCAGGCTTTTCAACGCTGGTCCATCCTTCGGCCACCCGTTTCTCAGCCCCCTGTGTCAAGACCTGGACATAAGACCTGATTGGCTTGTCATCTTTGACAGCGGTCACTATAAGGCTCACCGGCGGTTTTTCAGCCGCCTTTTTCACTACCTCCCTGGCCGCTACCTTAAAATCCCCGGCCGTCCTGGCGGTAAAATAATCACCGCCTCCCGCCTCTGCCATGCACTCAAGCTGAATCCGCTCTTCCTCAGTCACATCAAATCCAATGACGTGCATTACAAATTTGATCCCCGAATTCTTCAGTTCTTTAACCAGAGCGCAGGGATCACCTTCGCAGGTTTCCTTGCCGTCTGAAACCAGAATAATGGTCGTTTCATCTTCCAGGTGTCTGATCTTTTCTGCGGTCATGCGAACAGAAAGGGTAATCGGGGTCTTGCCTTTTGGACTCAGTCCCTGAATGGTTTTGATAAGTTTTTCCTTATCAACCCTGCTCAAGGGAACAAGTTCCTCGACATCCCCGCAGTCCCCCTTACTGCGATGACCGTAGGCAACAAGGCCTACCACCGCATCATCAGGAAGGTCTTTGATGAGGCCGATCAGGACTTCCTTTGCAATAGCTATTTTGGCCTTGCCTTCAACCTGCCCCCACATGGAGCCTGAAGCATCCAGAATGAATACGATATTTCCGGAGGAAACCCGGGCCCGTGACGATGCTCCGCTGCTTTTTTCAGTGCCGGAATCGGGAGACCCGGTCCCCTTCTGTCCACTCATATCAAGCATTGAATATCCTTCCGGTATTTCAAAAAGAGACGCATCCAGGGGGCCTTCCTTAATATTCTGAAGTTCCAGAACCGGATTCTGGTTCATTCCAAAACGTTCTTCACGGATAATATGGTTGAGTTTTTTTGCTATCCAGACCTTGGCGGCGGTTTCTGATTTTCCGTCCTCCGAATAAAGCTTTGTCTCACATTCATATCCATTCACTGTTTCCATGGGTCCGGGTTTTTCCGCCATCCCTTTTCTCGTCAAGGCCCATCCTGCCAGCGGATTCATCATGATGGTTTTTCTAACATCCCTGATTTCCACATACTGACGCATCTGGTCATTCAGTCCCCATGTGACACCGGAATCCCGGTTTACAATAGTGGGAAAAGGAGGAACATTCATGGGCCCCTTGATTTTCTGGAGTCGATACATGGGATCCTTGACCTGGAGCTTGAAGGTATAAGGATCTCCGGGTCCGGAAATAAACATTTCAGCGGTAAAATCAGCCGCCATGGCGGGCATGAAAGAACCAGCCAGAACACACATCAGGGCCGGGACGATTACAAAAACGAATGGTATTTTTTTATGCATCCTTTCCTCCTTCAAAGCAGTGGTTACTCTTAAATCAGCTCAATCACTCTAAACGCAAAAAGGTCCCTCTTCATCAAAAAAAAGAACCTTAAGCATCCTATCCGTGAACACTGAATTGAAAATGTCGTCTTTTCAGACAATTTTTCTACCAAACATCGGAAGGTGCCATAAGGCAACTAATATTGTCCTTTAAATTATACAAATTGTAGGGCAATAGCCTTTAGAAAGCAAACCCTATTTTCGAAGGAGCGCCTTCAGCGAATGAATCCGGGACGTCCTTCAATTGAATGTTATCTGTGAATTCACAATCGTGATTGGAAGATAGAGGGACTACCTTTAATAACCAAATCATTTCAATAGCGAGTGTCATGAACAGCCTTGAGGTGCGGCATACTAAGTTATGAACTCTTCAGGATTTGACCCCAACTCACGCACTTTTCTGGGACTTTTTCAGTAATTATGTAATCTATATCGATCCCTTAGTCTCACTGCAAGAGTAAATCCCGGTACTGCCCTTACTTACGGTTTTGCCTTATCCGTGATTGTTCCCATACCTCCTCCGTGGACGGTGATATTCAAGCTTTCCAGGGCTTCCCCGTTCTGGTTAACGCAACGCAGCCCATAGCGGGCGGTCTGCGAAGGAGTCAGCGTCAGGCTGCCTTTTTTTATCTTGCCGGGTTCGCCCGGATCGAGGCTGATTTCATCGGCGGGATTGCCCTTAACCGCGTTGAACACGCGGGCCGATTCGGCATAGCTGAATTCATAGGTCAGGACCACTTTATCGCCGGCCGCAATGCTTGTTTTGTCGGTCGTAAACGAGTGGATCATAGGCTTTTCACCGCCCCAGATCCCTACGGGGTATTTGGACGGAATGATGGCGCCGATGCCCGGCGACGGTGCGTTTTTCAACAGGTCGTCGAGGTTCGCTCTGGCTGGCGCAACGCTGACGTCACGGAGTGCCTGCCGGGATTGTTGATCATTCCCCACTTTTTGAGGCAGTTGCGGTATCGGTCCGCCCTCTGTGCCGGGATCAACTTCGACGATTGCGGTATTGGAAGCCGTTCCCTTGGGATTAATCAGCATCAGGGTATAACTCTTTGTTGTGCTCGGTTTGACCTGGAACATGCCTTCCTGGGTATTGCCGGGTGCGGGGATGGGTAGATATTTGACGACCTCCTGGTTTTTCTGGTCGTATATGGCGGCATCATCCGCCCAGGCGTACTTGTAGGACAAGGTGCTGGCGTCGTCGCCTTTGGTGATTTTCGACGGGCTGCTGCGGAAGTAGTATATCTGCGGCTTATCCGGGTAAGTGGTGGCCGCCCGGGATACATACAGGTGGGCTGGTTTGGCTTCGTTGCCGTTGGCGTTGGATACTTCGAGGGTGTAGCTCAGGGAGCGGTCCGGGGTGATATGAAACACCGACGAAGCGGTCGGTTTATCGGTGGACAATTTGGTGATGCGCCTGCGGGTATGGGTGTCCAATATAACCGCGTTCACCGCATTTTCGAAACCGTAGGTGAGTCGCACGGTGTCGCCCGCTGTGGCATGAGGTGGCTGGAACTCGAAGTGCGTGATGCGGGGCTTATCGTCGGGCAGGTAAATTGTAGCCGTGCCTGATGCCGGGCCCTGACTGTTTTTCGCCGTCAGGGTGTAGGTCGTTATCTGCTGAGGCGAAACTGTGAACAGGTCGGTGTAGGCGCCGTTTCGAAGCAACAGGGTATACCCTTCGCCGCTGGTGCCGTATGAGATCGTGGCGCTGTCGGCATTGCGCACGGCGATGTCAAGCTGGGTCGATTCACCGAAGCCGACCTTCGGTCTCACGGCCTCGAAGCGATCGATATCCGGGATGCTGGGTTTGGGAACGAGCTTAATGCCACCGAGCATGTCCGTTTCTTGTCCGGTATTTTTACACCATAAGTCTTGGTTGACGTCCAATCGGGCCAGGAATATAAACCAACCGGCAGGATATTTCGTCCCCTTGTCTTCCACGTAAGGTTGATATGGATCCTTAAAGTTGGGGGGGATTTGGATCTCCAGATAAATATCCCTGGCTATGCAGTCATCCAGATATTGAATCTTTCGCTTTGTCCCTTTCCACGAACCCGGCAATACCTTAAATCCAATATTGAAGGAGCCCACATCGTTGCATACAGGCGGTCCCCCACCGGGAAGCAACGTTCCGCTGTTCGTGTATCGCACACCTATTTTGACCGTTGCGCCAATAGCCGGATCATAAAACACACTGGCGCATTTGTCCGGTCCCATGCAGTCCTTACCGTCGGACAGGCTGCTTATGGCGGGAGTCTTGACAAACCACCAGTCTAACACCTGCGGGGGCAATAAGTCTCCGTAATGGAACGGAATCATCTGTTCCCATTTGATATCCTGGTTTTTGCCGTTGATGTCGGTGTATGAGCCCTCAATAATAAAGTAGTTTGTCTTCCGGGTACCGGAACGGTCCCATTGTTCAAAATCTATCCAGTCCCGTAAATTCAATTGCCCCCGATCCAGCTTCGGATCAAAGGTCATGATTTCTTTTTGGTCGCTAATCTCGGTCTTCCAGGGGTGGGGTATCCCGGGATACATGATCCAGGTTTGCCCAAATGCATGGTACAGAGTCATGTGGTTCACATTGGCAACATTATAATATAGAATGGGATCAAAAGGGATTGAGTTAAATTGCCTTGGGCGGATCTTGAAATCCATCCGTACCCCGGGGGGCATAGGGTTTTGTGCCAGACTCGGCGGCGGAGTCTCAGGAGGAGTTACAGGCTGAAGGTTAAGTGTGCTCTTCTGAAGAACTCTTCCTGCTTCGTCAGCCAGTACAAATGTTGCCTTTTCAATAGTATCGGCCGGATTCAGCATGGATACATCAAAGGCCCTTTTTTCTCCGGGATTCAGGTTTTTAATTACCTGCTGATCAACCAGTCTTTCTCCAAGATAGATGCTGAGCCTCCCGAGAGGAACAGACCTCATCTCTTTATTCTCAATCTCGCCTGTCATGATTACATTTTCGCTGCCGGCCGCTTTAATAGTGTCCCCGAGGATTGAAATGGACTGGCCTTCCGAATCGGTTACCGATTTAATTGACAGGCCGATATTGGCAGGAGGGCCTGCATCTGAAAGACTTACAAAGTACCTGATCACAGGTATTTCAAATTCAACCGCCGGCTGTATAAACCGTAGAGTCACATCATGAGTTCCGGGAATCTGTGTTGGAAGTCCTTTTCCTGTGTCAAGTGTTATCTGTCTGGCAAAAGACAGGAGCTGTGATGAAAACGTGAAAGGTTTGCCGTCAACAAGCCATTGGATCCTGAGGGTGCCTGTCCCTTCGTATTTGATGTCGGCATAGGCACGGAAGTCAGCCGTATCCTTGGAAACAGTCTTATATGCCTTCCCGTCTGCAAAACGCAGTTGTATAAAGGAGATGCTGAAGGCAGCCTCAGGACCAACGGCTTGTCCGACCCTTACGGTAACAGTAGTTGGTGTCGCCGAGGGATCGCATCCATAGTGTGCCCTGACAGTATAGGTACCTGCCCTGCTGTAGCTGTGGGTTGTTGTGTAAGGATCTATGGCATCTTCATTAAGGTCGCCGTCCCCGAAGTACCAGAGGATACATCCCGTAGTATCCCAGCCTACAGCCCTGAAGGTTATTTTTTCATCCACCATGGGTGAAGAAGGTGAAAAGACAATCTGTTCAACGGCAAATGCATCCTGGCCGCACATCAGGCAAAAGGCCACCATCAATGGTGCAATAAGTTTTCTGAACATGACACCCTCCTCATATTTAACATTTGTTAATTTCTTCTGACTCAATTCCTACCCTGTTCCAGGGTCATATTATATACCATAGCCGCTAATATCTGACTTTTCCCCTTACTAGAATGAAAAATCAAATTGAATGCCAATACTGTATGAATCCGTCTTTTCCGTACCTGTTTTGCAGCGGTTATATCCTCCCTTCAGTGAAAGGACTGATTTCTTGAGTATATGGGAAAAGTACGGCAGATAATAGTTGATATTGCCGGTAAGCTGGATATCTTCTCTTTCGAGATCCGTGCCTGTTGAAGCCATTGTTTCATCAGAATCCGTTCTGGTGTAGGAACTGAGGGTGGAAAAGGACAGGATTTTAAGTATGACAAAATATTCTGCATCCAGGAACCCGCTGTATGTTTTTGTTTTGTAATCGGTAAGATCAAACGTGGTCTCTGAATAGCTGAATTCAGGAAAAACTGAAAGCCTCCCGCCAAGGTATAAAGATCCTCCAAGACTGGCAGTAAGGGTATTACCCTCTGTGTCAGGATCTGTTCTGCTGTCTGTACTGGTATAGGTTACACCTCCATGAATACTGGATGAAGACATGACAAGATAAGTAAATCCGAGGGAGTAGTCATCCGCCTTTTTTTCCTGAATCCTGTCCCCCTCGCCTGCCTGTTCATGGGTTTCCTGACGGCTGTTCTGGTAGCCAAAGTTAAGTGTAAAACTATCGGTCAACAGGAAGGTAACACCTGATATGATATTATGCAGTGTGGAGGTGGAGCGCTGAGGGTCGTCCTCGACATTGTCTTCCTCTCCGCTGTATTTAATGTTCAACATCACTTTCTTTGAAGACAGGCCTGTCCAGACGTTATATGCTTCGCGGTCAGGGGTGAAAAGTATGGAATTCTGATTTCCAATGGAGCCAAAGTCTCTGCCGATATGGTTATAGTCGGCCCCAAAACGGAAACAGCCTGAGGTGAATGCGCCTCCCACACGCCAGGCATCATCCGATTCCATTCCCCTGTCATCCGAGGTATCCATGTCATATCTGCTTGATGCATATTCACCGAAGAGTCCGAGTTTTTTGTCAAAAAGGTTTAGTCGCGGGAGAAAGGATAAAACCCTCCCTTTTCTCTTTGCCAGATATGTTCCGGCCACATTTTCACCTTTGGCCGGATTGTCCTTTCCTTCCAGGTATACGGTTTTAAAGGAAAACCGGTCATCCGGGGCATTGAAGCCTATGGTGCCTCCATACATGTTATTCTGAGACTCAGGAATGACTTTTCCCGATCCCTCCTGCTGCTGGGAAGTGATGTCAAAAACCTGGAAAAAGAAATTATCAGTCTTGAACCGATATTCTCCGCCCCTTCTTCCAAATGCGTCTAAAGTGAATCTGGAACCCTGGATTGAGACATCACCCAGGTTGAGGGTGTGATTTCTGTAGTTCGTTGAAAGCAGAATATTAGTAAGAGCAACGCGGTCCATATCCTGGATGGGGTGATTTGTATGGACAGCATTTGAATAAAATTTGACTGAAAGGTCATTATCATTATAACTTTTGGAGATCCTGACATTGTTGTCAGTGACAAACCTTTTGTCCTGATTAAAAGGCGAAGGGGCATCTCCGTGTGTCACTGCTTCCCAGGAAGAACTGCTGTCTATGTCCATTAGAAAGGGAAGGTTGTCTTTAAGCCCTGTTTCTTTTGGAAATGGAGCTTCGGGCTTTATTCCGCCATAAGGGAGAGCCTCTCTCGCCGTTCCTTTTAGAATAAGGACCTCTTCAGGTGCGTTTTGGGGATAATGGATGACCTGGGTGCCTGTTTTGATCTCGAAATAGTAGCTAAGCTCCAGGGCCGTTAATGTAGATGTGTCCAGCCGATATCGGTAAACCCCGTCTTCATCCATTTTCATTATTCTCAACTGATAATCACTGAAGCCGGGACGCAGGAAAAAGATCTTTACCGCCTGTACAGGTTCGCTTGTATTCAGTGTGAATTCCAGGGATTCAGGATAGACAAATTCGGATGGAGGAGAATGATCGATCTTTATAGCATGCCCGATCCGGGCATATGATGGATTGGAGAAAATAACTGAGAGCAAAAAAGACAAAACTGAGAATATTACAATACCCAAGAAAAGCCGCAAACGAGGCATGATTGCACCTCCCAAGATAACAATTCAAGTCAGCGAACCGGAAATTCTATTTAAAGGGCAGAGAAACCTGCCTGTTCGCATAAATAAAAATTAATACAAAATGTATCTTAAGGCGAACAACTCTTGAATAAATATTATAAAAGAACCTTAGGCGATTGACTTAAACCGCCATGCATATGAGCAAAATTCCCTTAATAGGTTATGGTAATTACTAATTTACGGCCTTTTCCGTGCCCCTGTCAACACCATATTATGAAATAAAATGAAAGCGGGATGCTGTTTAATAATTCAATCCGCCAGCCAGCCAGCCATAGGCTGGTAAACCATCCAGAGGCTGGTAAAAGGCAGGCAAGATCCGCCATAAACACGGCGGACAAGCCCACCAGAAACACGGCGGACAAGTCCCAGCCCCCCGGGGCATTCAATGCTTTTCAAGATACACCGATGCCTGCGGCTGGGTATTTCATTGACAATCCAGGTCAATTCGTAAGGTCTTCGTTTCACCTTTGATTATTACAATTCTCATCCTGAAGGGTAAATCTATATAAAACATGCAGTTTCTTTCCTGCAGGGCGGCGGGATATAATCAAAATATTGCCGGTTTTATATTCTGTTGTATTTATTAATTAATCGTGATATGAAAAAATATTTTTTTATAATCATGATCATGTAAAAGGAGCGTCCCATGGATATCAAAATCACGCAAGTCGAATCCGGCAAATTAAAACCCAAACCCGCTGATGAATCAAATTTAGGGTTCGGGGACATACTTACAGACCACATGTTTACAATGAAATATGAAAAATCAAAGGGCTGGTTTAATCCCCGGATAGGGCCATACGAGAATATCTCAATCGATCCAGCCGCCATGGCAATACATTACGGTCAGGAAATTTTCGAAGGTCTCAAGGCTTATCGCGCCAAGGACGGCGGTATTTACCTGTTCAGGCCAAAAGATAATTTCGAAAGATTCAACCGATCTGCCATCAGAGTCTGCATGGCCGAAGTCGACATTGATACAGCCATGAAAGGGATGAAAGAGCTGATCCTGCTGGACAGAGACTGGGTGCCCAGAAGCCCCGGGACATCCCTCTATATAAGGCCTACCATGATAGCCACTGAACCTCATCTTGGCGTCCGGCCTGCGAATGAATATCTTTTTTTTATAATCATCGGCCCTGTTGGCGCCTATTACAAGGAAGGCCTTAATCCGGTCAAAATTTATGTTGAAGATTTTTATGTAAGAGCTGCACAGGGCGGCACAGGTGAAGCAAAGACTGCCGGCAACTATGCTGCAAGCCTTCTTGCAGCTGAAAAGGCAAAGGAAAAGGGATTTACACAGGTATTATGGCTTGATGCCAGAGAGCGGAAATATGTGGAAGAAGTAGGGACTATGAACATGTTCTTTGTCATTGGCAATGAGGTAATAACCGCTCCTCTGTCAGGCAGTATTCTGTCGGGAATTACAAGGGATTCGGTTATGAAAATTGTGAAAGACTGGGGTATAAAAGTGTCAGAACGCCCTGTGTCAATTGATGAAGTAATAAAGGCCGCTGAAGACGGCAGCCTGAAAGAGGCCTTCGGAACGGGTACGGCCGCGGTAATATCTCCTGTAGGACAAATCACTTATATGGGAGAGGATCATATAATTTCAGAAGGTAAAATGGGAGATCTTTCCCAGAGGCTTTATAATGAAATAATATCCATACAGTACCAGGAAAAGGCCGATCCATACGGGTGGACTGAACGGATTGATTAGGAAATGAATTTACTTCGCACAGAAATCCCTGAAATTAATCATATTATTATTAAAAATCAGGAGATTAACTGATGGTCCCCACAATAGAATGGCATGGGAACCACGTCCGGATGGTTGATCAGAGAAAAATTCCGGCAGGCATTCACTGGTACATATGCAGAGGATATAAAGATGTTATTGCGGCTATCCAGAAAATGGTAATCCGCGGGGCACCTGCAATTGGTATTGCAGCTGCAATGGGTCTGGCTCTTGGTGCAAATTCTGTAAGGGCAAAATCCTTCTCGGTCTTTAAGAAAAGATTTGATGCAATGTCCGGGGAGATGCTTGATGCCCGCCCGACGGCTGTAAATTTGCAATGGGCTGTTGATCGCATGTCAAAAACGGTCGAAAAGATGGACGGCAGCTCTATTAAAAGGATCAAGTCTGCCCTTAAGCAGGAATCCATAAACATCCTGTCAGAAGACATTGAATGCAACAGAAGAATCGGCAAAAACGGGCTGCGCCTGATTCATCTGGGAGCAACCATACTCACTCACTGCAATGCCGGAGCACTGGCGACCGGAGGTTACGGAACAGCGCTGGGCGTCATACGCGCTGCTCACGAAAACGAAAAAAATATTAAGGTAATTGCGGATGAAACGCGTCCATGGCTTCAGGGGATCAGATTAACGGCCTTTGAATTGATGCAGGATGGAATCCCCGTATCTGTCATTGTCGACAGTGCAGCCGGGCACCTTATGCGTCAGAAAAAAATTGACATGGTCATAACGGGAGCGGACAGGATTGCCGCCAACGGAGACACCGCAAATAAAATAGGCACATACCAGCTTGCAGTGCTGGCAAGGGCAAACAATATTCCTTTCTATGTCGCTGCTCCTCTGTCAACTATTGACCCGACAATAGAAAATGGCGACATGATCCCCCTGGAACAGAGGGGGCGTGAAGAAATCTCCCGGTTCGGGAAACGGGATATTGGACCCCGGGGGCTCAATATACTTAATCCCTCATTTGATATCACGCCGGCAAGATATATCACTGCGATAATAACGGAAAAAGATGTAATATATCCGCCTTTAAGAAGCGGCATTACGAAACTCCTGAAAGACTGATTTATGACGGTCTCTGAAAAATCTCCGGACTGGTTTGAAAAAGCGCCAGGTTTAAGTCGAAGATCCCGCCTTTGCGGGGAATTGGACTTTTTACAAACCCGTTAATGTTATCTTTAATATCTTTCCAGTCCCGGCAGTCACCTTAAATCGATCATCAATCCTCATGCCACATACCCATACTGGATGATCCCGGCAGACGAGAATTGGTATCTGAATCCTTGTCTCAAAAGGAATTTTCCGGTCAATAAAAAAATCCTTCAGTTTTTTATGGCCTTTCATGCCAAGGGGAACAAATCTGTCCCCTTCTTTTACATTTCTTATAATCAAAGGATAGGCAATTCGATCTGCGTTCAAAAATGCAGTCCACGCAGATGATTTCATGTCTACCGGAATTGAACCGTCTATTTCCTCCAGGGTAACCCTTTTTCCAATTGCATCCAGATAAAAGGATCCCGGACCGTCAAGAATATACATAAAACCCTCGGGCCTTTTTTCCCCGTCCCGCGAAAAGTATACCCTGTCATATATCCTCCTGACAGACAGCCTGCCGGGTAGATCAATTCTGGCATGGGGATCTGTTGCTGCAATCAAACGGTTTATTGCTTCTATATGACTGTAGCTTATACGGCGAAGGCCGCCTCCCGCCGCCCTTAATAAACATCTGACAATACGATTTCCAAGAGCAGGTGCAATTCCTGAAAGGGAAGACGATGATATGTTGATTCCTCTGCTTTCATCTGCGTTTGCATTTATTCTCACCCACTCATCAGCCGCCGATTCCATAAATTCATCTTCTCTTTTTATGATTTCAGCAGTCTGTCCCAGGACTTCGACTATTCGTGGCTGGTATTTTGAAAGAGAAGGGATCAATTCATTGCGGATCCTGTTTCTTAAATGATTGTTTTTAAGATTTGAAGAATCAATTGCATATCTGAGTCCTCTCTGCTTGAGAAATGATTCTATCTCCCCGCGGGTCAATTCAATCAGGGGCCTGATTACAATGCCTTCCCTGAAGGGCGGGATTCCTGAGAGGCCTGACAGACCGCTTCCGCGCAAAAGTCTCATGAGTACGGTCTCGGCCTGGTCGTTCATGTTATGACCGACAGCGATCTTGTCGGCAGATAACTTCAAACGGAGCTGTTCCAGATACAGATATCTCGCATCCCTGGCCTTTTCTTCAAGTGAGGCTCCGGAAATTCCTGATTCCATGCTGGCCATTGCTGTTTCGAAGGTAAGGTTAAGAGAGCGGGCAAGGGATTGTACAAGCAGGGTTTCGGCCTCATCCTCGCCGGGCCTGAGTCCATGGTCAAAATGGGCCACTGTAAGCTCAACATTAAAATAAGATTTCAGCTCGCTAAGTATATCTAGCAGGCAGACAGAATCAGGGCCTCCGGAAACAGCAACAATTACGGAATCTCCGCGATCTAGCATCTTATGCTTTAGAATGGTATTTCTAACCCTTCTTATTGTTTTTATTACCAGATCCATGCCATAACTCAAAAAAAGCTGATCTATTATTGATGACCCAGTAAAAAGCCGGACTCAGTGTATGTGTCATTTCGATCCGGAGACTGTGTAACAATTAGAAAAACGTCCAGGCCAGAGGCTGATAACATTCCGAATCACACCGGGGCTTGATAAGGAATCTTAATCCCGCCAGGGCGGTATTGAATTTACTGAAATCAGGATTTCTCGCCCCGCTGAAAGCAGGTCTCGAAATGACTATATCGTTAAGACTTTTTTGAAGCTGTCTTATTGATTTGAAGTCAGAAAAACCCCATACTCCAGCCTTTGAAAGGCTCAGAACCATTTTATAAGCCGAAGAGCTCAATTCAATTTTAATTCATTTATTATACCGCGGATTAAGGCTAAAGTATATGTTCGTATTTAAAAGAGACATTTACCCTTGCACGGTAAGCAGTTACCTTGTCTCCCTCAATTTTCATATCGAGTTTTCCTATTTCCGCAACCCTTAAATCAACCAGGCTTGTGCTTGCGGCTTCCACGGCATTTCTGGCAGCCTCCTCCCAGGAAACTTCACTCGTTCCTACCAATTCTATGACCTTATAAACGCTGTTGGGCATGACTTTCCTCCCTGTTCAAAAGTTTTGTTTAAAAAAGACGGTTTTATAAAAAACCTCCAGTATAATCCTGCAATTTTGTGTAAACTCATCAATTCATTTATTTACCTATGTTCTCCGCTGCCTGGGCCGGAATCCATCCCCTTTGCTTTTCTGAAATCTGAATCAGGTACCATCCATTTTCCGACCTTTCATTATGCACAACAGCGCCTTCATGAAGCTTGAAAAGAGCGGTGTCATTAATATCCGGTCCTGCCAGAACATCAACCTCTTTTTGCACAATAACTGCCCTTTCATCATTTCTGAACTGGTGCCACCTGCAACCGAAAGAAATTCCTGCAACAATCCAGAGTACCAGCAGGATAAGCAATATATAGTAAGACCACTCCGATCTGCGAAAAAGCCTTATCAGTAAAACAGCCCAGAAAAAAAGGTTGAGAACCGCAAAACCCCAAAAAAGCTCTCCAGTACTGAAGTCATCAATCCAGAAAAAAACCGAATTTATGAACGGCCTGTTTTCTGGTATTGCATCCTGGGTCCTGTAACGGGCGCTGCGGAGATTGAAATTAAGGTCCGCATCTCTCGGAATCAGCATGCGAGCCCTTTCATAGTTTAAAACAGCCCGTCCGATCTGCCCTGTCTTGAAATAGGCATTTCCAAGGTTATAGTATACATGACCGTTTTCATGGCCGGATATTATCAATCGTCTGTATCCATCAATGGCTTCCTTATAATTCCCATCCCTGCAGGCATTGTTGGAATTGAAAAAGATCTCATCCCGGTTTTCCTCCTGAGCGCGGGCGCAGTTAATTACTGAAAAAAAAGACACAAGTATTGATGTAACTATCCATATGTATCTTTTCACCGGATCTCCCTTTCAATCTGGCTGATCAGTCCAGGGACATCTTCACCCACGTCACAGGGAGCATTTCCCTCGCCCGTATAAATTGCGTTTTCAAGCATCTCAATTATAACATATAACTTCTGTGCTGTATCAGATTTAACCCCATTAGATTTTAAAATTCTGACTGCTTCTTCAGGGGTAAGCGAACCAAGAGTCAGATTAAACCGCTCATTCAGATAATTTCTAACAGCCAGAGACAAATCACCCGGCACGGTCCTGTTCTTTCTGTACTGACGGACAAATTTTCCGGCTGCCTTTTTCGCCCTTACAGCTGCCAGCGACCTTTCATTACTCTTTTGAAACCGCAATCCGGCAAAAACTCCCAGATATATAAAACAAGGCAATAAAACAGCGCCCCAGGAAACCATGCCCGGGGTTTGAGGGCTGTCACCCCTTTTCAGTATATCCATGGATGTGTGCACCGGAAGGATATCGCTTCCTATCTCTTTTACCTCTTCCTTTGCCCTGCTTTTTGCACCTTCATTTTTTTCCTCTATTATTGAGGCTGCTGCCTGCTCCTTTTGTCCAGGCAATATGGAGAGTGAAACAGGAGAGGTGCTTATAATTCGGTATTTACTGCTCTTTGGATCAAAGAAGCTTATTGAAAATGACGGTATTTTATAGAGGCCCTCTTTTTCGCCCACAACCGCCCATTTCATAGTTTTTGAGCCTTTTAAGCCTTTTGCGTCCGCCTCTACCTTTAAAACGGGCTGATCAGCATAAATCCTGGCATAATCCAGCTCAGGACATTTCAAATCCGGTATGCTGTTTACATTTCCCTTCCCGCTCAAACGAACAGTCAGGGTAGCGGATTCTCCGGCCTTTATAGAAGTGGGCTCCATCACGGATTCTATTTCAAAATTCCCGACAAGTCCGGTAAAATTCTCCGGCCTGCCTGAATCAGGCAGGGAAACAACCGTCAATCCAAGAGGTTCACTTACAACTGTCTTTGCCTGTCCTGCGGAAAAAAATGGATCATCGAAAAAGCTTCTGAGATTAGAACGGCGATTGGGTTCAAAGGCCGTCATATGCATTCGTGACGGTTGAATATCAAAATTTCCTTCCCTGTATGGAATCAGTGAATACCGTATTTCAAGGACCTGATATGTCTGGCCGTTTATCACGGCCTGATATTCTTCCGGTTCTTCCAGTTGTTTCAGGGTAAATTGCCCTGATTCAGGCAGTTCCAGTGAGATATTTGAAACATTGACCCTCCGATGGAGCCTGAGAATATATAGCAGCTGCTCATAAATATAGGCCCTGTCCGAAGAAAGCGTTGCGGTCAGAAACAGATTTCCCCGTGCAACGCCTGCCCGGGGCTTCTGGATTTTCAAATCCTCAGTATTGCTTTTAAAGCTCTCTCCATCAACAGTCAATTCTGCAGGACCGATCCTGAACAGTCCTTCTTTTTTTGCCCGGAGGTAATACGTATATTCAATGCCCGAATTAACCCTTCCATTAACAATTTCAACCTTGCTGCTCGTCCCCCCTCTAGTGATTTCAAAGTCGTCTACCCCCCTGATAACAGGATCAGAATCACTTTTGCGTGTCCCCGAAACAGATACTACAACCCTGACAGAATCCATAATTGCTGCTTCTTTACGATCCAGTTTCAGGCGGATGGATATATCCGCTCCTGCCTCAAAAGGAGCAAGTATAAAAAGGAAAACTGTTAATATTAAAAAAGCGATATTTCTCATTTACCAGTCTTTTCCTGAACCCACACCGCGCCTTGATTCTTCGCGGAATTGAAATTTAAGCACCTTTGAAGGATCTTCCCTGACATTATCAAGTATTGCCCCTGCCCTTTTCCTGTCAATGCCTTTTTCCTCTTCCTGCGCCTCGGCCTGATCCCTGCTCTTTTCTTCCGGCATTTCCTGGAGTGGTTTCAGATCCCCTGACAGATCCTCTGGCTGATCCTGTCCGGATTCTTTCTCATCTGCCCCCCTTCCTTCCTCTTTCTTTTCAGGCTCGGAGTCATCTTTCGAATCATTATCAGATTTCTTTTCCTGCGGCTTTTCCCCTCCTCTGTCTTCTCCGTTCTTATCCGGTTTTTCCTGATTATTCTTATCCTGTGACTCATCCTGATCAGGCTGCTTATCAGGCGCTTTTTCCTGTTTATCCTGTTTTTTCTGCTTTTCAGTTTCCCTCAAGGCCAGTTCCAGATTGTACTTAACGTCTTCGGATTTGGAATCATACTTTAAGGCCTGCCTGTAATATTCTGCCGCAGATTGAAAATCACCCAGCTTGAATGCAGTGTTACCGAGATTATATGCAGACTTGAAAAGTAACTGGCTGTTCTCTCCCGAATCCTCTTTCTCAGCCCCTGCCCTCCTTAAAACGCTGGAAAATGCAGCCATGGCGCCTTTGAAATCAGAATTCTGGTATGCAGCACATCCGCGATTATAGCGATATCTCAGGTCATTCGGATGGTCCATATCAGATTCTGCATATATCTTCTCCGCATCGGCAAAGCGCCCTTTCTCATAAAGGACATCAGGATCTTCCGCACTCAGTGCCATCCCTGGTAAACAGATTAAAAGTGCCGTATATATTAAAGAAGGAAATACCGGCATCATCCAGCACCTCCTTCATTCCTGCGGTTTCTATATTCATAGACAGACGCTTCGATTATCAGAAATAAAAAAGCAGCCAGGATAAAAAACATGAATCTTTCCTCAGAAACCTTGATCTTCCCGCTTTTCAGGGTCTTTGGGTCTGTTCTTTGTTTAATTCCGTCAAAATAAAGTATGTCCAGATCCAGATCGCCGGCCACTGATCTGACATACGTCCCTCCGGTCAGGGAAGCGATTGTCCTGAGACCTTTTTCATCCATTTTTGACAGGATTAATCTTCCGTCCCTGTCTTTCTTAAACCCGCCCTGCCCTTCACTGGATGGTATGGGTCCTCCGGAAGGATCACCAATGCCGAAGACGAAAATTTTTACTCCTTTCTCCGCAGCCTTTCGGGCCGCATCAACACCCTTTCCCTCATTATCCTCTCCGTCTGTAATCAGTATCATGACCTTGTCGGTATTAGAGCTTGAATCAAATGATGCCAGGCTTTTTTCAACAGCCCCCCCCAGATCAGTTCCAGGCACCGGAATAAGGCCGACTTGAAGGGCATTCAGAAACATTTCGATTGCCCTGTAATCAAGGGTCAATGGACATTGAACAAAGGCTGAACCGGAAAAGGCGACAAGACCGACACGGTCCCCCTGGACCACGCGCAGAAAATCAGTGATCTCGCGCCTGGCCCGTTCAAGCCGGTTTGGTTTAACGTCTTCCACCATCATGCTGGGGGACACATCCACTACAACCATGATATCCACGCCCTTTTGCCTTACTTCCTGGAAATGACTTCCCCATCGCGGGCCTGCCGCAGCAATAAATATCATCGCCAGTGCTGAAAGAAGGAGCAGGCCTTTTAAATAATTCCTTCCCCTTTGAGACTTTCCTGTCAAACGAACCAGTAATTCCCGGTCTGTAAAACGAAGCATCGCCTTTTCCTTTTGCCTTGCCAGGAAAATAAGCATAACGCCCATTACAGGAAGCAGCCAGAGAAAATGGAGTATCCAGGCATTAGCAAACGTCATGGAATCACCCTCAAAACTGTCAATCTCAAAGTCACCTCACTTAAAAGCAGTATCAGGGCAGGGATTAGAAAATACAGGTAAAGCTCCCTGAAATGAAAAAATTCCTTTACCTTGACTTCGGTTTTTTCTTCTTTGTCAATAATATCATATATCTCGGACAAACTTTCACTATCCGCAGCCCTGAAATATTTCCCGCCGCCGATCCCTGCTATCTTACGCAATGTCTCTTCATCAAGATCAACTCTTTGATGAACAATTCGTGTGCCGAATAATGTCCTGACCTTAAAAGGTGCCGGCCCTGTTCCTCCGACTCCTATGGAATAGATCTTGACACCAAAGGCCTTTACAGATTCAGCCGCCTGTTCCGGTGTAATTGATCCGGCATTGTTCCTTCCATCTGTGAGAAGTATCAGGATTTTTGATTTTGCCTCCAGGTCCTTGAGCCGCTTTCCCCCTATTGCCACAGCAGATCCGATTGCAGTCCTGTCCCCGGCCATGCCTATCTCCATCCTTTCAACCAGACCTAAAAGCAAACCCCTGTCCATAGTCAGGGGTGACTGAGTAAAGGCCTCTTCACCGAACACTACAAGGCCTATCCTGTCTGCTTCCCTTTTTCTTATAAAGTCATTGACTACCTTTTTTACTGCTGTAAGACGCGTTACAGGTTCAGAATCCAGCTTAAAATCCATCGCCTCCATGGAACCGGATGTATCCAGACAGAGCATGATATCCACGCCCGGCGAAAGGACATCCTTTGAAACATTGTACATCTGCGGCCTTGCCGCAGCGAGAACCAGAAGTATCATACAGGCCGTCCTGAGGATCGCAGGCAGCCTGACAAGCAGCTGGTTTGCACCACCCGACATCTGAGCAATAACGGACGTGATCGAATATGTTATTGAAAAAGGCCTTCTCCAGAGAGAAAAAACAAGCCACGCGGAAACAGCGATCAGAAGGATAAGAATTACCGGATATGCAAATCTGAACATCATCTGACAGCCGCTCCTTCCTGAACATCCGTATTATATCCGGTCTCATCTATATAGGACACAGCCATCCTGATCTCTTCCTCTTTTCCTGCCTGGGTAGGTTTTACATCTGAAAACTTGACAAGGTCTATCCGGCGCAGCAGGGGTATCAGCTTTCTGTCCTGCTCATTATCTACTCGAAGACTGATTTCCTGCGTTGTCAATTCCAGTGCCGGGAATCCCCTGATCTCCTCCAGATATCGTCTGATAACCTCTGAAAGCCGGAAATAGAATTCTTTTATGTAACCCTTCTCAAAAAGGCCTGACACTTCCAGTTCATCAATTTCATTTTTTGCCCTTACATGAGGAGGGTCCTGCGGAATGTCGTATGTCTTCCCGCCCCGGATTCTTTTGCTCCACTGGAAAAGCCCGAAAATCAGCAGCAGAATAACCAACGGAACCGCTATCCAGGGCAGATACTTTATCCATAATGGCTTCAATGGAATAATTCCCTGAATTGGCTTTAACCGTGCTTCTTCCGGTCTTTCACCCAGATTTGATAATACAGTAAGAGTTACAGGTTCGGCAGTCAATTCCAGCCTGTTTTCTTCTTTATCCAGACAGGACAGCGAAAGCTCCCCGGTCTTCCATGCTCCCAGTTTATCCACAAGCAGTTTTATCCTTATCCTGCCGGGCTCCTCATGAAAACTAACAACGGTGAGTCCTTCGAGTCCTTTAATTTCAGGTCCGGGCGCCAGTTTGGCTCCCCGGGGAAGAGCATAGCTGAGTTCAAGAACCACTGTGCTGCCCACATTTGCAGTGTTGCTTTCCAGCTTAGCCCATAATCCCGCCTCTCCGGTCTGCTCCTTTGCAGGTTCGGCAAATGAAGGGCCGAACATGAAAAAAATGGCCAGAATAATGATAAAAGCAGAACAAAAAAGAGAAAAGCAATTTAATTCGCCGCTGCCTGGAAACTGTTTTTCCCGAAAACCTTTATTCATAGCATCATTCGCCTTTTTCGATTTTCAAAAAAGCGTGTCAACGGTTCAATTATCGGCCCGTCCGTGGATATCTCCACCTTATCCACTCCGGCCCTTCTAAGGAGGTCAGAAAGACGGGCGGATTGCTCCTCCCTGTATCTTCGCCATCTCTCTCTCAGATACCTGCTCCTGGTATTTATTACTGCCACCTGCCCCGTCTCCGGATCCCGAACAGTCACCAGTCCGGCCTCGGGCAGCCTGTCCTCCGCAGGGTCCGAAATTCGAATAACAGTCATGTCGTGTTTTTTAGCGGTCAGTTTCAGATACCTCTCAAATCCGGTATCCATGCAGTCGGATATCAGGAAGACAATGGCATGACGTTTTACAACACGATTTAAATAGGTCAGAATAGCTTCTATATTCGTTGTCCTGTCCTGAGGTTCGTATGTGAATATCTCTTTTATCAAACGCCATACGTGGGATGTGCCCTTCTTTGGAGGAATATACTTTTCCACACCTGAACTGAAGAGGATTGCACCCACCTTGTCATTGGTTCGAATTGCCAGAAAAGCAAGCATGCCCGCCACCTCAGCCAGCAGCTCCCTTTTAAACTTCACCCTGGATCCAAAGAGCTGAGATCCGGAGAGGTCTAAAAGGAGCATCACCGTCAATTCACGCTCTTCGTGATATACCTTTACAAAGGGATGACCGAAACGGGCCGAGACATTCCAGTCAATGGTTCGTATATCGTCGCCGATCTGGTATTCCCTGACTTCTGCGAATTCGATTCCTCTTCCTTTGAAGGCACTTACATACTGACCCGCAAATACGTCATTCGCAAGATGCCTGGTCCTGAAATGAAACCTCTGTATCTTTTTAAAAAGCTCCCTCTGTATCACCTCAGGGAACCTCAATTCTTTCAAGGAGTATTTCTATGAGATCATCACTGCTTTTTTCTTCAGCCTCCGCCTCATAGCTCAGGATAATCCGATGCCTCAATACGTCAGGGGCGACAGATTTTACATCATGCGGCGTAACATAACCACGACCGTTCAGGAAGGCATGAGCTCGCGATGTCATCCCCAGCCATATGGAAGCCCTCGGGGATGCCCCGTAACTGATCATAGGCGCTATATCAAGCCCGAAAGCCCCAGGTTCCCTTGTAGCCCTCACGAGATTAATTATATAGTCTGTTATTTTCTCCTCCATATGTATCAGCTTGACGGTTTCAGCGGCTGAAATGATCTGTGAAACATCCACCGCAGCATTAACATTTTCAGAAACTCCTTTATTGACCCGATCCATGATTTCTTTTTCTTCGGCAGCTGAAGGGTAGTCTACCTTTATCTTAAGCATAAAACGATCTATCTGCGCCTCAGGCAGAGGATATGTCCCCTCATGCTCAATAGGATTCTGTGTTGCGAGCACCAGAAAAGGCCTTTCAAGCGGGAAAGTAGTTTCCCCTATAGTAACCTGGCGTTCCTGCATGGCCTCGAGAAGGGCGCTCTGCACCTTTGCAGGGGCGCGGTTTATTTCATCCGCAAGGATAATGTTATGAAAAACAGGGCCCTTTTTGATTTCAAAGGATGTATTGTCCGGGCGATAGAATTGTGTCCCAAGGATATCAGCAGGCAGCAGATCGGGTGTAAACTGAATCCTCTGAAATCCTGTTTTGATAGCAGCGGCAAGAGTTTTGACGGCAGTCGTTTTGGCCAGGCCCGGCAGCCCTTCAAGGAGCATGTGCCCGTCGCAAAGCAGCCCTATAAGCATTCTTTCAACCATATACCTCTGACCCACCACGACCTTTTCAATCTCTGCCATAATCTGCCTGAGAAGCACACTCTCACGTTCCACTTTCATAGTGATTTCCTGTATATCCATCTGCCTGGTTCCTCCTGGTATTATATGATAATAAAAAGCCGGCGGTTTAAAATCGGCATCCCAAACCTCCGGCTTCATATAGTTCAATAACTGAGCGCCTTGGTCGGTTTCCGCCTTTGCGCCTGTTCTGTATATTGCACTGCCAATATGCATATTTGCAGAATCAACAAATATTCTTATTTACCGCCTCCGGAATTTCCTTTCATGATATTCTCCACTTTAGAGTCTGAAATAATGAAAGGATAGTCATTTTCAGAAGATATGGCTGGATATCCTTTGGAATCCTTGTCCGTCTTTGCAAATATTGAAAGTTTATATTCCCTGGTGCCGGTTAATACAATTGAATATATCGGGCTGGTAAAATCGTCTTTAGAGCTGTCCTCAATAAAACTTTCACAACTGAGGCTTGAAACAGCATTAAGCAACCGGTTTACACTTGAGTTATCAACTGCCTTGCCATTTTTATCCTCCCAGAAAATTTCTGTTTTTCCTGGCGAAGAACCTTTGGCATCAGGCTTTTCTGCACTCTCAGGTGCTGGAACTTCCTTCAGTACCCAAACGGCAGACTGCTTATCCTTGTTTATCTCAATCCCTGTTATTTCGGACTGGTCAAAAGAAAGGACCTTTTTGTCCCTGAAATTTTCCATCTTCTGTCCCAGCCTGCCGCTGAAATTTCCCTTCGCATGATATACACGTTCGTCTCCGGGGAGCTTGATGAATGTATGATGATAGGTTGATGCCGGTTTGCCGACCTCAAACTCCCTGCTCAAGGTATCCCCTGACCAGGCCCGGACAACGATTTTTTTATCTTCGCCCAGATTATATCGATTGTAGTCTTTTGATTCAGATACCAGGGTCGTGATGCCAAGATCAGCAATTGTGTCAATTATGTACTTGATCTCCGTTTCATTAGCAGGATATCCCTGCGGATCAATCTGCCAGCCGTTATCTTTTTTTGTCAGGACAACCGTAGAGTTGGGCCTCCTGATTTCAATTCTGGAAACCTCCTTCCCGGAAATTACAGGGACTTCAGGCAACTGGTAATTGGTCCTGTCAGTATTTCTTAAAAGCAGGTAAATAGAAAGGGCAATAATCAAAACGACAGGTATGACATATTCTTTCTTCATCGTTCTTTCCTCTGAAAAAAATGATACACTCGATCAGGCAATTCTTGGCCATTACGACATACTATCAGCAGCACATCATTTCAATTACTGTTAAGTTATATAACCGGTTTTTTAAACATCATCTGAATACGTTTTTTCCTGGAATGTCGCCCAAACCAGACAAGAAGACCAAAAAGGCCTACAATTACAGGCAACCCCGCTATATTAAAGGTTTTCACAAATGCCTTCGTTGCGGTGCCAGTCTCATCCAGCGGATTAAATGTCTGTTCCTTGCTTCGCATTACCGCAGTTGCTTCCCGATTATTCAGGTAATCCAGTACATTTAAAACAAATATGGCATTAGGAGTTCTACCTTTTTTATCAATGACATTATCAGTCAACATCTCAGATGACCCTATCAGAAAAATTTTACCCGGCTTACCTTTTGAGATAATTTTTCCTTCTCCAACAATCTTTGACAGATCGGCCACTTTATTCTCTTCTGAAGATTTATCTTTAGCCTCTTTATCTGAATCACTTTCCTCGAGTATTTTTTCAGGGATTGATTTTCCTGCAAAATAACTTGGAAATTCCCCCTCGAGTATATATGCAAGAGGAAGACTACTCATCTCATCATCCGATTGGGGAGGTCTTATATACATTGGATTCAGGTTTATCCTTCCCTTCATCTCCCAGGATTTATCCGAGGATGAAAATAACCTCAGGGCGTCCAGACTATTTTCCTTAATGCTTCCGGCATTAAGTTTAAGCGGAGATATCTTTACTGCAACCATGCCCTTAATATTTCTCATGAAGTCCAGTTCACTGTTAATATGCTTATTCTGAATTACCGGCGCAAAATAGATTTCGCGTTCTCCTCCGCCGAATTGAGCCGGCATTCTCTGCCTGTAACAGTTTTTGTCCATAACATAGGACTCCCTGATACTAATGCCATAATGTTCCAGTAGCTTTTCAAGGCCTGTTTTCTGAAGAACATAACTCGGCATCTGGTTAAAACCGCTGGGATCTGCTTCCTTGAACGCATCAAGCAGAAGATAGAGGCTCTTCCCTTTCATCAGGAATTGATCGAGCTGAAACAGCTCAAAATCAGTAAAAGTCTCTTCAGGACGCGCAATAACAAGGCATTTAATGCCTTCAGGGATTGCGCCGTCTTTTAGATTGACCTCCTTGACAGTATAGTTTTGGGAAGCCAGCGATTGAAAGTTTGACAGATCACTCTGGCCCTGCTGGCCCATGGGACTGCCTTTTTGTTCTCCGGAAAGGCTTATCGTACCGTGATCTGCAAGGTAACCAAGGTCTTCATTAATATCGATCAGTGATTCAAGGTTCTCGCTGATTATATCCTCCATGTCTTTCATATCAACTAATTGATACCGGGTCCCGATAACAGGCAATCTTATAACAGTGATAAGCTGAACCTCCGCCACCTTATCGCCATACTCCATAACTAGACCTGCTGCACCTTCGCCGGGCTGGACCTTGCCTTTATCAAGTGCAGGCCACTTGAGGTTCAGGATACGGTAGTTTTTTAATATGGATTCCAGATCTCCATCCTTTGTTGGATCCAGATACTCGAATTCCAGTTTTCCATAAAGCTTTCCGTTAAGGTTTTCAACAATATCTTTTATTCTTTCAGGAACCTGAGAAAGGTTCTCCAGTCCAATATACGGAGCAACATCTTTCAGGGAAGATGACATAATCAGTTTAATCCTGATTTTTTCAGTCAATCTCAGAAGCGCACTGACTTTATTGTTGAGCTTGCGTATTGCGGTTGTCAGCTCATACTCCAGACCGTCAGTGGATGTAATATTGGAAATACGTTCAATGATATCGCCGTGTATAAGTACGAGCCCCATATAAGCCTTTTGAAATTTAATTTCATCTTCCTCTATATTCTGAATCTGGACAGGATAGATACCGTAATTCCTTGCCATTTCCTGATTCACCTCAGCCTCGTGACCGGCTGTGCCTTCTTCAGGGCTGACATCATAGAATCGATAATTGAAATACCTGTTTGCATAAATAGAATATTCTTCAAGGAGATCTCGAAGATACTGCTCAGTATTATTGTGAGGAGCCGGAAGGTTCCTGGTAAAAAAGACCTTGATAGTCAAAGGCTCGGATAAAGTCGACACAACATCCTGACTTGCCTCCGAGATGGAGTAGACCTTATTCTTTGTCATATCCATTCTCAGGAACAGATTTATGCCTGCTATATTGATCAAGACTACAATAACCAGATAGGCAATAAATTTTGCATAGTTGCCTGCTCTATTTGTAACGCCCATTTTATTATCCCCTTAGTTTTTTTCGCTTATAACAAGATATGTCGCATACAGACCTATAAAACTGACGCTCAGAAAATACAGGATATCCCTCGAATCAATTATGCCCTTTGAAATATTCTGAAAATGGAATCCCGCTCCCAGATACTGGAGAAGCCCAAGCATAGTCTGGGGAAGAAAGAAAAGCATTTTGTCTATCAGCGTCAGGCTGAAGCAGATTGCCATGCCTGTAATAAAGGCTACAATCTGATTTCTGGTCATTGATGACGCAAAAAGACCGATAGCTGAAAAAGCTGCTCCTAAAAGGACTGCTCCTATATAGCCCCCTGCTACAGGGCCCCAGTCAAGCTGGCCGAGAAGCGAAACAGTAACAGGATAGGAAATTGTCGGTATCATCATGACGGCTATAAAGACAACACTGGCCAGGAATTTTCCCAGAACCACATCGCAGAATGTGACCGGCATGGTCAAAAGAATCTCATAAGACCCAACATTCATCTCTTCTGAAAAGAGCCTCATGGTTATTGCCGGAACAACAAATGAGAATATGATAGGGAATAGTGCAAAAAAGCTCCTTAAACTTGCCTGGTTGAATAGAAAAAATGGTGTGAAAAAAAACCAGCCGGTTACAAGAAGAAATATCGATATGACAATATATGCGATCGGGGATACGAAATAGACCTTGAATTCCTTCTTGAAAATATGTGCAATCTGTACCATATCAGTTCTCCCTCGTAAGCTCTCTGAAAATATTTTCAAGTGTTCTGGTTTCCTGGTGAAAATCCAGCAGAAGCCAGTCGGTATCTTTTACAGCCCTGTAAATATCCGCCCGAATATCATCCGATGACTGGCAGTTCAGGCTTATGGATAGAGTATCTCCCTGATCATCAGCCAGAATTACCCCGGAAACGCCGTTAATTGAACAAAGAATTTTTTCTGCAGATTCAAAGTTCGTGTTCTGCAGTGTCATATTTATCAGATACTCTCCACCGGCTGATTGCTTAAGTGTGTCGGTGCTGTCATCTGCTACTATTCTGCCCCGATTGATAATAATAATTCGGTCGCAGGTAGCTTCAGCCTCACTGAGAATATGGGTTGAGATTATTATAGTCTTTTCTTTTCCTATATGTTTAATAATGTCACGAATCTCAACGATCTGATTGGGATCAAGACCCGAAGTAGGCTCATCAAGTATAAGAATCTCCGGATCATTCATCATTGCATGTGCAAGGCCTACCCTCTGTTTGTAACCCTTTGAAAGCTCACCTATCGGTTTATGCATCACCTCGTTAAGTCCGCACAGATCGGTCAGCTCATGTATTCGTTTAAGCTTTGATTCTCCTGCCAGTTCCCTTATATTCGCTACATAGTCCAGATAATCGTAGGTCAGCAGATCATGGTAAAGAGGCGCTGATTCCGGAAGGTATCCAAGGAGTTTCTTGATCTCAAGGGGCTGTTCATCAATGGTGTAATCCTTGATATGAATAGTGCCGGAAGTTGGACGGATATATCCGGTGAGCATCCGCAGTGTGGTAGTCTTGCCCGCACCATTGGGTCCCAGCAGACCCAGAATTTCACCTTTCTGGACATCGAAATTAATCTGATCTACCGCACAAAGATCACTGTAATACTTTGTAAGCATTTCAACATGGATCATGCCTGCCTCCTTATCAGAACCAGTACTGTAAAAATTTTCTTATATCCATTATTCTTATAAAACCTATTGTGATTAATATAGCCTTGTATTACGAATATTTCTCACTCCACGACAAAAGCGGCGGATAAATCCGCCACATAAACTGCTCAAACTCATTATAAATACAGCAGGATAAACCCGTTCGAAATGGCAGCAATACAGCCTGCAGTACCTTCCTTATGTCATTTCGAACCCCGATTTTCATCGGGAGGAGAAATCTTAGCCAAATTTTTCATTATAACTTTTTAGGCTATCCGACTGTCAATCGGTCTTTTAACAAAAAACTTAAACCCCTGCAACCTTTTTGCCTGCTGTCTTTGCTTTATGTTGAATTACCTCTAAGGGTTATTAAATTACTTTCAGCATGAATAACCAGGTTTGTAATTTAATGGTAAAATATGAAAACCCGGGCAGAAATCTTCCTGCCCGGGTATCAGAATTAATACATATCCTCAGGCGGCATAGGCGGCATAGCCTCTTTCTTCTCAGGCTTCTCGGCTACCATAGCTTCGGTTGTCATAAGGAGTGAAGCGACGGATGCCGCATTCTGCAGGGCGAATCTGGTTACTTTCGTGGGATCGATAACACCGGCTTTTACCATGTCTTCATATTGCCCGGTTTCGGCATTGAAACCAAAGTCATCCTTGCCTTCCAAAACTCTTTGAACGACAATAGATCCCTCAAAACCGGCATTATTCGCTATCTGCCTTACCGGCTCCTCAAGGGCCTTTCTGACAAGGTTGCATCCGAGCTTTTCTTCTCCGGAAAAATCGGTCTTTTCAAGAGCCTTTAGAGCACGAATAAATGCAACGCCGCCGCCCGGCACAATACCTTCTTCTACAGCAGCCCTTGTTGCGTGAAGCGCATCTTCAACTCTGTCCTTTCTCTCTTTCATTTCAGTCTCGGTAGCAGCTCCTACATTAATGACGGCCACACCTCCGATCAATTTTGCAAGACGTTCCTGGAGCTTTTCACGGTCATAGTCACTTGTGGTTTCTTCGATCTGAGCCCGGATCTGTTTAACGCGGCCTTCCAATGCCTCCCGGCTGCCTCCGCCATCCACAATGGTTGTGTTGTCCTTGTCAATACTAATCCGTTTGGCAGTTCCAAGGTCATTCAGAGTAATGTTTTCCAGCTTGATGCCAAGATCCTCGCTTACCACATTTCCACCCGTCAACACGGCTATATCCTCAAGCATGGCCTTGCGCCTGTCCCCAAATCCAGGGGCTTTAACAGCAGCACACTTAAGAGTTCCGCGCAGCTTATTAACAACAAGTGTAGCCAGGGCTTCTCCTTCTATATCCTCTGCAATTATCAGAAGAGGTCTGCCCATCTTTGCGGTCTGCTCAAGAATCGGAACAAGGTCTTTCATAGTGCTGATCTTTTTTTCATTTAGAAGTATATAAGGATCTTCCAGGCTGACTTCCATCTTCTCTGCGTTTGTTACAAAATAGGGGCTCAGATATCCGCGATCAAACTGCATTCCTTCAACAATTTCGAGTGTCGTCTCCATGCTTTTGGCTTCTTCTACGGTAATAACACCTTCCTTCCCGACCTTTTCCATGGCTTCTGAAATAACTTCACCAATGGTTCTGTCGTTATTCGCGGAAATAGTGCCTATCTGTGCAATTTCCTTCTTTTCCCTGGTTGGTTTTGACATTTTTTTAAGTTCCTGGACTATCAGTTCCACCGCTTTATCAACACCACGCTTGATCGCCATTGGGTTGGAACCGGCTGCGACCAGCTTGCAACCGTCACGGAACATGGCCTGAGCGAGCAGTGTCGCAGTTGTTGTGCCGTCTCCTGCAACATCAGATGTCTTGGAGGCGACTTCCTTGACCATCTGGGCTCCCATATTTTCAAATTTGTCTTCCAGTTCAATTTCTTTGGCAACAGTCACACCATCTTTTGTTATCTTGGGAGAACCCCACGACTTCTCAATGAGCACATTTCTTCCCTTTGGCCCAAGAGTTACCTTCACTGCATCGGCCAGTGTATCCACGCCTTTCATCATCTTTTCCCTGGCCTTTGCACTGTACTTAATATCTTTTCCCGCCATTGATAAACACCTCCCGATTAACTTACGATAGCGAGAATATCATCTTCTCGCATAATCAAATATTCCACTCCATCAACCTTGATTTCAGTTCCTGCATACCTTCCGAAAAGCACATGATCATCTTTCCTGACATCTAAAGGGATCCTCTCTCCGTTTTCATTCAGTCTCCCGGCGCCCGCGGCAATAACTTTTCCTTCCTGGGGTTTTTCTTTTGCTGTATCTGGAATAATAATCCCGCCAGAGGTCTTTTCTTCATCCTTAATTCTTAAAACAATCACCCTGTCATTCAATGGTCTTATATTCATACCTGAAACCTCCTTTTCCTGTTCATGAGTGGCCCTGTCTATTATTTTCTTCGGGGCTGCCTGTTTAATCTTCGGCCTTTTCAGCCATAAAACACCTTCTTTTAAATCCGCCTTTATCCTGGAATGATTGATCTAATCCGAAAGGGAAAATCGCATGGAATTCTTCCATGAATGGAATTATCTTAATATATAAGATTCTTTTGAACCCTGTGGAGATTCAACGTTACCAGTTATTGTCAACATGTTTTTGCGGATATACTAATACAGATTAATAGAATTGAATCCAGACATATCAGCCAGTACCATATGGCCAGATTACCCTTTCAATCATCAAAGCTCATCCCTCCTTCCATCATTAATTTTAAAGACAAGTTCAATGACTAAAATAGAGAATACCGCCAGAGATATCCATGTGTCAGCTTTAACTGCATTTAAAACTGATCTTTGCAGGGTCAAAGACCAGTTCGGATTTTCTTTAACAATATATAGATAATTCGTTTTATTTGGTTGTCAAGAGGGTTATTTAAAGAAGATGATAAAAATTAATCAGAGAACTGTCTTGAATCTTTCACGCCGAGGGATTCATAGATTTGCAGGGTTGCTTTTGCGTTGTTTAGTGTATAGAAATGGATACCCCTTACATTATTGTCCGTCAAATCCCGTACCTGCCCGGTTGCCCAGTGAACACCGACTTTTTCAACATATTTATCAATCTTTGCTCTGGTAACAGATTTTATAAGAGGCGCCGGGAATCTGGCACCAGAAGCTATTTCAGCCATCCGGTTCATACCATTCAGGGTTATAACAGGCATTATACCGGCAATAATCGGGACCTGTATGCCTGCCAGTTCACACCTCTCACAGAAATCATAGAAATCCCTGTTGTCAAAAAAAAGCTGGGTAATTATGTAATCTGCACCCGCATCCACCTTGGCCTTCAGATATTCAATTTCCTGCAGCCTGTTAGGAGTATCCGGATGACCCTCAGGAAAACCGGCGACGCCGACACTCATATCCGGGAAATACCTTTTAATAAATGTAACGAGATCAACTGCATGTTTAAAATCATCCTGAAAGTCAGCTTCATTCTGGCTCTCCTGTGGATCGCCTTTTAGTGCCAGGATATTTCTGATACCATTGTCACTGTATTTTCCAAGAATTGACTCTATTTCCTTCCTGCCTGAACCGATACAGGTAAGATGAGATACTACCGTCAGGTCGGTCTCTTTCTTTATACGAACAACCAGCTTGTGGGTATTCTCACGCGTTGATCCTCCTGCACCGTATGTTACGCTCACCCAGGATGGTTTTAAAGGCATTAAATCAGCTATTGTTTGAAAAAGCCTTTCCCATGCATTCTCTGATTTGGGAGGAAAAAACTCGAAACTGAAGGAAATTTTCGTCCTGTTAAGTATATCTTTTACCAGCATATCTTAAAAATCCTTTCTTCTGCACATGGCTCTTATATTGCCGGGCACTGCGCTTGATGCAAATTAATAAAAAAATAATATGATTAACTCGCAGAAAGTCACAAATACTCTCTTTCCGTCATTCCGGCGAAAGCCGGAATATAGTCTTTTCAAGCACTTATGAAGCCCCATGGACCCCGGTTGGAATTTATCCCATACTTATTGCGGATCCGGGTTGACGACTTTTTACGAGATCATCAAATATTATTGTTGCATTATTGGCTATATATTAAAATAATATCAATAAGATTTCTTTTTTAATAAAATGTGATTACATATATCCATAAATCAGACAATCATGGATTACATCTGGAATATGACATTAATTATCAGTCACAGATTCCTGCTTTGGAATTATTGAAAAATGAACATGATATATAACTCTTTACCTTATATGTTCTAAAAACACAAGCATACCTGTTTTGGATTATAGGACATGACTCCTGACCAGACAATACAAACTCAACCAGTTGATATCATATCTTTTTTAATCACTGCTATTACCAATTTCAGGCTGTACCCTCAGGGCAGCGCCATAACGACTAATGCTATTGACAGAATGTTCAATGCCCTTGGAAAGGTTCTTGAACAGAAAAATTCGGTAGTACTTGCCGAATCTGAAAAAGCCATTCTTGCAGAGGGCAATCCCCTTTCTGAAAACAGCCTCAAAAAACCTCAGGTAAAAGCACTGATTGAACTGATGGTTGGTCTGGAGATTAAGAGTATTACATTTGAGAAAGGACTGGCAAAGTCAGAAATAACCGACCTGCTGGATATATTAAGTAAAAAGCCTGTTGAATTACAAAAAAACGGGGGTATCAAGGACATTATTTCAGACAGAAATATGCCTCACATCCTGCTGGACCAAAAGATCTATGTCGAGTTTGATAAAGACAGACAAATTATTGCCGGCATTGACATAAAAGATGATGACATCATCAGGTTAATTATGGGAGATATCCCGTGTTCGGATGCAGATATTCAAAAAATCAGAGAAATGAGCCAGGGCTCTGAATGGGCTGCCCGGCTGTTTCAGGCAGGTGTTGACAGTCTCATAAAACGCAAAGAAGATATTCCGGAAGATAAGCTCACAGCAACCTGCATCCACATGATCCAGGTCATTAACGATATAACAGACCCTGAACATAAGGAAATAGTTTCCAGGAGCGTTGCAGATACAATATCTGAAATGGATGACAGCCTGCTGGCAAACCTCCTTGCAAAAAACATTGAAGACATTCTCGGAGCAGGGCTTTTTGACCATATTATCAATAGTCTGGATGAGGACAAATATAAAAAACTTATGGCCCTGATAAAAGATATGGCGGGTCCTGGAGCTGAAGCTGACGGTAAGCCCGGAAAGGCTGAAATTGAGTCAATTAACAAAGCCTATATAATGATGCTTTACTCAGAACGAACTAAAAATCTGGAAAAAATCCTTAAAGAAAAGGAGGTGCTTGAAAAAGAACAAAAAGAAAAGCATGCTGCACATATAAAAAACGGCATATCAAACATAATTAAAGACAAAAACGGAGCACTTGCTGACAGGGAGGTAATTCAGTTCCTTCCCGGCTTTATAATGCAGATGTTTTCCAAAGGAAAATATGATCATGCCTGGATACTAATCGACAAGCTTGCCGATGGTCTTTCAAGCGACAATCTTCAGGTGAGGATAGAGGTTTCCCAGGCATTGTCTGATATAGGGGAAACCCTTATTTCAGAAAAACGACATAATGAATTGATCAGGCTTTCAGAAAAAATGGTCAGGTGGATTGAGAATGAAATCTATTTGACGCCTGCTTACACCAAAACCTGTGTTCAACTCCAGAAGCTTGCTCAGGAACTCATTCGTAAATACGAGATTAATGAATGCAACAGGATACTGGAACCCTTCAGCCTCATATATTCCGGCAGAATTAAAAGGGATAAGGCCATTGAAACCTTATCCGGCAGTGTCCTGAACAACATCGCAACAGATGAAATTCTTGATATACTTTTCAGGGAATTTCAGACAAATGAAAAAAACAACCGGAAGCAGGTCATTGAAAGCCTCAGCATGCTTGGAGAGGCACCTGTCATGCGTCTTCTGGATACCCTTCAATCAAGCGAAGACAGATCCGAGCGTCTCAGAATAATAAGGATTATTTCAGGAATCGGGCGTATTGCCGCTCCTTCCCTTATAAGCCATATTGAAAAAGGAGGAGCATGGTATTATATACGCAATCTGATAGCCATGCTTGGAAAAGTTGGAGCCGAAGACCACTTGAAGATCCTTCAGCCGTTTTTAGGTCATAAGGATTTTCGGGTTCAGTTTGAAGCATTAAGGAGTATTCATGGTATAGGAGGAAAACAGGCAGGTAAAATTCTGGTTTCGGCCATGGCGGAATCTGATGATCGCCTTAACAGCAGAATCGTCAGCATGTTAGGTTCAATGAATTATCGCGAAGCCATCTCCCCTCTTCTGGATTTACTAAAGTCCAAATCACTGGTTTCGTCAAAAGCAAGAATTGACCTGGAGGTAAACACCTGCATGGCCTTAGGCCAGATGAATGCAGAGGAAGCAGTCCCTTACCTGACCGAGATTGTCGATCAGAAAAGCCTGCTGGGCATAAAATCATACAATGAAAAAGTAAAGGCTGCAGCCGGCAAGGCATTGGTTATGATTAAAAAATCAACATGAATTGCACCATTCCCTCATCACTCAACACATATCTCTTCCATGTAATATCCGGGCAAGTGATCGAATTATAATCTAAATTCCAGAACAGAACTCAGAAATTATCTCCTTGTCAGATGTCTGTACTTGATTCGATGCGGCTGTTCAGCAGCCCTGCCAAGCCTTTTTTTCCTGTCTGCTTCATATTCCGAATAATTGCCCTCAAACCATACGACCTTACTGTCACCTTCAAAAGCAAGGATATGCGTGGCAATACGGTCGAGAAACCATCGATCATGAGATATAATTACAGCACATCCCCCAAAGTTTTCCAGTCCTTCCTCAAGTGCACGCATTGTATTGACATCAAGATCATTTGTAGGCTCATCCATAAGAAGTACATTCGCTCCTTCCTTGAGCATACAGGCAAGATGCACCCGGTTGCGCTCACCTCCGGAAATCATGTTAACCTTCTTCTGCTGGTCTGTTCCTCCAAAATTGAAACGGGCCACATAGGCACGCGAATTTACTTCTCTGCTGCCCAATTCAATAATATCCCTGCCTCCTGATATAACCTCCCATATAGTCTTTACCGGATCAAGACTGTCGCGTTCCTGGTCGACATATGCAAGCCTGACAGTGTCACCTGTTTTTATGACCCCTGTGTCAGGCTTTTCAGAACCGGTGATCATTTTAAAAAGTGTGGTCTTGCCCGCACCGTTCGGGCCGATTATGCCCACAATCCCTCCTGCGGGCAGGGAAAAATTCATCCCCTCAAATAAAATACGATCTCCATAAGCCTTTGAAACATCCTCGGCATCAATTACTACCTTTCCAAGCCTGGGGCCTGGTGGAATGAATATCTCGAGGTCTTTTGCGCCTTTTTCATATCCCTGCGTCAACAGAGACTCATAGGCGTTTATACGTGCCTTTGACTTTGCATGACGTCCTTTTGGCGACATCCGAATCCACTCCAATTCCCTTTGCAGCGTCTTCTGCCGTTCTGTTTCCGTCTTCTGCTCCTTTTTCAACTGTAATTGCTTTTGTTCGAGCCAGGATGAATAGTTTCCTTTCCAGGGTATACCATGTCCTCGATCGAGCTCCAGTATCCAGCCCGCTACATTATCAAGGAAATATCTGTCGTGGGTAACTGCAATCACTGTCCCTTCATACTGCTTCAAATGATGTTCGAGCCAGGCTACGGTTTCTGCATCCAGATGATTTGTGGGTTCGTCCAGAAGCAGTATGTCAGGCCTTTGCAACAAAAGCCTGCACAGGGCTACCCGTCTTTTTTCTCCGCCTGAAATAACCTTGACAGGAGTGTCCCCAGGGGGACAGCGAAGCGCATCCATAGCCATTTCGAGCCGTGAATCTATATCCCAAGCATCAATGTGATCGATCTTTTCCTGCAGCTCACTTTGACGTTCAATAAGCTCATTCATTTCTTCCTCGGACATGGGTTCAGCAAATCTTTCGCTGATTTCATTATATTCTTTCACAAGACCCACTGCCGTCTGCAAACCTTCCTCAACAACAGCCTTTACGGTTTTGTTCGGGTCCAGCAGGGGTTCCTGCTCAAGAAACCCGAGTGTATATCCTGCAGACAGCGTTGATTTACCCTCATATTCCTGATCAACACCTGCCATTATGCGTAAAAGAGAACTCTTTCCAGAGCCGTTTAATCCCAGCACCCCTATCTTGGCGCCATAAAAATACGAAAGCGATATATCTTTCAGTACATGTCTGTTCTGATATATCCTGCCAACCCTCATCATTGTATAAATAATCTTTTCTGCCTCATTACCCATTAAAAAACCTCCGTCACCTGTAAGGAATGCAGCCTTTATTTCAGAATCTGAAATACATTTTTCTAAGAGCGTTTCTTTAATTAAATCTTTATAAACTCTTAAAAAACTGACTTATGCAGCCGACCGGCATCCTGTGAGAAAGTAAAAGACAGGATTTCTCCTCCCGATGAAAATCGGGGGTCGAAATGACAGGCTGTGTGCTTTTTGCCTGTCTGCCATGACATCAGATTTTGATATTAATGATATTATGTTGTTTTTGAGGAAAAAACAAAGATAATTCATAAGATATTTTATGTACCGTCAAAAGGATTGTCCGATATCATTCTCTGGCTCTGGACCATGCCTTGACGGAGACAGGATATATTTAAAGCCCTTGACTTCATATTATCCTCAACTACAATAGAATGGATTTGAAAAATACATTCTGCTCTGTTTATTACAAATGTTATAATCCGGAGGTTTTGATATTGTTAGAAAACAACTTTCATACAACACAATTCCGTGTGCGATATAAAGATACTGACCGCATGGGTTTTGTCTATTATGGAAATTATCTTACCTATTTTGAGGTTGCACGATCAGACTATATGCGCAGCCTTGGAGTCCCCTATGCCAGCCTTGAGAGCCAGGGCTACAGTCTGGTTGTGGTTGAGGCAAATGCAAAATATCATGGCAATGTAGGATATGATTCACTGATAAGCATCAGATCAAGAATAACGGAGTTAAAGAGGGTGAGAATACGTTTTGATTACGAGGTGTTTGATGAAAACGACAACCTGCTTGTAAACGGATATACTGTACACGCATGCCTCAACTCTTCTAAACGGCCTGAGAGAATACCTGACGAACTTCAAAATGCATTCATGGCAATGAATTCGAAAACTATGCCACCACCTGATTAAAGGCAGAAGACCTGTTGAGTCAGTTCGATGGCTTTAACAGGGAACGGAACTGGCTTGTTCACAGGTCAATAAGAAAAAACCGGGATGATTTGTATAACCGAATCAAAAGAGAAGAAACCTTCAGGAGACTCGAGAACTTTGGCCAGCAGGCCATAAACCTCCACAGATCAATAGCACATGAACTTAAAGATTTTGTAATTTCCTGCGGAGTTTCAAAAGAAGATATTGAGAATGAAATCCTTGGGATAGCGAAAGAAAAGGGTCTAATAAGTTAGTTTCTATCAAAGCCGGATGAGGAGGACCTTATGAATGTCGCATTATTGATATTGTTCATATGTGTTTCTTATCTAATCGTCAGGATTGGGTCAATCGCCCTGGAAATGACAGGCATGGAAAAGACAAGGGCCAGATTTCAGGCCCTTTCAGCCTTTTCCGGAACTGGTTTTACAACCAGTGAAGCCGAATCTGTAGTAAATCATCCCCGTAGACGAAAAATCATTTCCTACTTGATGATATTGGGGAACGCGGGGATTGTTTCGGTCATCGCCACCTTTATTTTAACCCTCCGATCATCGGGATTTATTCAACCATCCGTTAACCTCCTGATTATGACAACCTCCCTCTTTGTGCTTTACCGAATTGCTTCTCATCAAAAGTTTGCAAGGAAATTGACCGAAAAGATCAGCGAAACCATCAGGGACAAACTCCATTTTGAGAGGCCCCAAATCCAGGAATTGCTTAAACAATCCGACGGATACGGCGTTGCAACCGTTGTTGTAGGAAAGGAATCAAGGGAAGTAGGCCTGTCCCTCATCCAGTCAGGCTTCAAACATCAGGACATTATGGTTATTTCCATTGAAAGAGATGACCGTATTATTCACGTACCGAAAGCTAAAGAAATTATTCAAGTAAATGATCGGCTTATCTGCTATGGAAATTTAGGCAATTTGCATGGGATAGTGAAACCTGTATCTGAGAACAGGGATACTGATACAGGCAACGAAGAGTCTTGACAACCCTTTCCTGCCTGACTCCGGTCTGAATATTTTACTCCACAACCTTACCCCTGTATCCATGCAGCCTTTTACGGCCTCTTCATCAAATTCATCTGCGACCCTCTCTACAATCCTGAGGGTACCATTGGGACATTCTCCGATACAGGCGCCAGGGCCGTCACAGTATTTTTCAGCAACAACCTTTGCCTTGCCGTCCACCAGCTCAATAGCTCCTTCTGCACAGGAATGTATGCACAATCAGCATTAAAACACATTAACTTAAGTCAAAAAATAATTTTTATAGAAGTCCCGCAATTCTTTTGAAATTCAATAGCACTGATTTTCAGGTTGATTACTGCTGAACATACCTGATACTCTTTTAAACAGCTCAAATATTGAGACAGGTCCTGATTCGCTCCGGAGTCTACTTGGTCATCAATCATTTATTAAGAGGTAATATATGAAGAAGACTGAAATACTTAAAAAGGCAAGTTTTGAAAAAATAAAGGGTGTCAATATCCTTCAAATTAAGGGTAAACCTTATGAAATGGGGTATCAGCACGGGTATCTGCTGGCCGATAAAATATCCCTCATGGTAAAAAGGACTCTCCTGGGCACTGCCGCTTTTGTAACTGCTCAGACAGGTACCAGTTTTAAAAAAGCGCAGGAGATGTTGCGGGTCGGGAAAAAACTTGCCGAGCCTTTTTTCCCTGACGAATTTCTGGAGGAGATGAAGGGAATTGCGGACGGTTCAAAAGAGGCAGGGGCAGACATCACCATGGATGATATCATGCTCTGGAATACAAACTATGACCAGTGGTGTATCTACTGCCATCCCCATTACTGGAAATGCAGTGATAATGATAATAAGGCTTCTTCAGGTGCGGTCAGACCGACAGGCGGAGGGTGCAGCAGCTTCTGCGCATGGGATGAATGGGCAGGAGGCGATGGTAAATTGATTTTCGGCAAGAACGAAGACAATTTCAATATGCCGGAGCAACTGGATAACAGGATTATGGTCATAGCAGACCCTGATGAAGGATTCGGCCATGTCTTTATGACCTATCCCGGCATGATCGGACTGGACGGCGGAGTCAATGAAGACGGACTTGAAATGATGACACAGCTGAATTCAATGAGACATGAATCCATGGAAGGATGCGGGATTGCCGTTTTCACCCGCCTGCTGCTGACCCATGCCGGTTCGGTGGATGATTCAATCAGGATATTCCAGGACTATCCGAGATGTGCAGGCATTGCTTACCACGTAGCGGACTCCGTAGCAAAAGAAGCAGCTGTTGTTGAAACTTCTTCAAAAATGGTCTGTGTAAGATATCCTGTGGCAGGTGTAAAGGCGATGTGGCAGACAAACCACTCCAATTGCTATCCCGGCTGGATGGGTTATTCAGGGTACAATATGGTTGCTGATCAGGCACCCGTAAACGAACTCAAGGATATTTCCACCATCGAAAACTGGCAGCAGAGTCTTAAAGAACCTTATAACTTCTATGTACAGGCGCCCAGCAGGTTTGAACGGTATGAACAGCTGCTGCATGAGTATTACGGCAGTATAACTCCGGAAACTGCAATCAGGATTCTCAGCGACCACTATGATCCCTATACCCGTATGACAAGGCCGAAGAACTTTCCCTCCTGGACGAATAATATCCTTTGCACCATCTGCGCACAATACCCTGATTTTGAGTATGAAGCCGGAGAACCTGTCGGGAGTTTCAAGGCACGGGTGGCCAATATGTGGAGTCTGGTCGCCTTCCCTGAAACAGGGGATATCTGGCTTGCAGCAAAAGGCTTCCCTGCCCAGTATTCCGGATATGAGCATTTTAACTTCAGGGAAATGCTCAGGCGCCGGAGTTAATTTTTATCCGGAAGAGAAATTTCATCTGGTTGGCTGGCTGGCTGGCGGATTAAATATCGATAAAAAACAAAGAGTTGCAAACTACAGGAAAGAGTTTAAAAAATTTTTTAAAAATCATAAAAACTGATTAAAAATGTATTGACTTTTGTTAACGGAAGTTTATATTTGCGCACATAAGGCATGTGTTTAAAGAATTGCAGTTTCAGACCATGCTTCAGTAATAGACCTTGATTAATGGTTATCATAAATGGATGGTTCAAAAATGAATTACAGGCAATCACTTGCATCTTCAGTATGCATACATCTAACGGAGGAAGACGACGAACCTCCGCCCAACTTCAGTCGCAACAGCGACACCGCCACAACCTCGCCTTTAACTGACGATCCCTTTCCGGAAAAGAATAACACGGGCTGTCCTTATTTCAGGAGAGCCTTTATTCTTGAGGCCGGGAGTACAAAAAGCCCTTTTACAGCCGCTCAGACAGTAAAGCGTTTCCCTTTCATCTCTAAAATAAACTACCCCGCCGCAGAGCAGCGGGGTATCTTAAAAAGCATTGAACGCCCCAAGGGGCGGGGAATCGAACCCTCGTCCGCCTTTTACCAGCCTTGGTTGGCTGGCGGATTGAAACCTCAGTCCCTTCGTGCGGCTGGATACTATAGTATTTCCGGTTGCATGAACAAAAGCATCAGCATACCGGGGGCAGGCCCGAAACGTCTCTGCCTCAAATCCGGTCTTTTGGAGGCCTTATCATGACTTTTGCACGTGTATCCAGACGGAATGTAGCCTTTGTCTTTACGTCAAAGACCAATGCACTGAACTCAGTCATTGATGGCAGGGAAAGGGAGATGGGCGAGGAGGAAGACGAACCTCCTGACCTCCTGGCTGAATGCGACTCTGATGAAACGATCAAGGCAATCCAGGACGTCCTTGAAGAAAGGTACCGTGTCTATCCCATAGAATCGGGAGAAGATGCCTATGATGAGCTCAGGCGTTTAAGGCCTGACCTTGTCTTCAATATCGCCGAGCGGCTTTTCGGGCCCAGCCGTGAAGCTCAGATCCCCACAATATGCGAAATACTGGGCATCCCCTACACAGGATCCGACCCCCTTACCCTCGGTATATGCCTTGATAAATCCCGGGCAAAGGAAATCCTTACTTATCATGGAATTGCCAATCCTGCATTCTGGACTGTCGATCTCACGGATTCGGAAGCACTCCACAGCGTTCAACTGCCTGCTATAGTTAAACCCATGTATGAAGGCTCATCCAAGGGCATAAGAAACAACAGCGTGGTTACGGATCTGCATGATCTGCATGAACGGGTGCATGAGGTCCTTAAACAGTACCATCAGCCCGTCATAGTTGAGCATTTTTTAAGCGGCAGGGAATTTACCGTGGGTATTCTGGGTAATTATCCTGATCTTGAGGTCCTCCCGATCGTGGAAATAAACCATGGCATGCTCCCTGAGGGAGCTGTGCCTATTTACTCATATGAAGCCAAATGGGTGTGGGATACAAAAGAAAATCCCCTGAAGATATTTACATGTCCGGCTGAAATTTCTCCGGACCTTGTTGAAGCCATAAAGTCACTGGTAATGAGGACATTCCATGTCCTGCGCATCCGCGACTGGGCACGCATAGATGTGCGCCTTGATAAGCAGGGCAACCCCCATATCCTTGAAGTGAACCCCCTGCCCGGCGTTCTGCCGAATGAGGAAGAGAACTCCTGCCTCCCAAAGGCGGCCCGGGCCGCAGGCTACACCTATTCAGGGCTTATCCACCGGGTTGTGGATGAGGCATTCAGTCGGAATGGAAAGAGATATGGACACTGAGTCACTCAACATCGGTATAGCATTCAATGCCTGTGAAACTGTACCCGGGCGGCAGGATGAAAGCATTTCCGAAATGGCCGTGGAAAAAGAAGCGGGCGACGTATTTCATGCATTAAACAGCATCGGGCACCGTGTAAGCCTGATCCCGCTTCGGCGAAGCATTCCCGGCTTTCTGAGACGCATCAGCCGAATGGATATCCATGTGCTTGTCAACCTCTGTGAAGGCTTCATGGGCAGGACAGAGTGGGAACCCAATATATCCGGACTCCTGGAAATGTCCGGTATCGGATTCACAGGAAATCCGGCATCCGCACTCTCATTGTGCAGGGATAAGTTCAGGACCAAGGCAGTGCTCAAATCGTCGGGACTGCCTGTTCCCGAGGGCGTTCTGGCTAATGATCCGGCGCAGGAAATTGACCTTCCCTTTCCCGTGATTGTGAAACCCAACAGCGAAGACGCCAGCCTGGGGATACATCCGGATTCAGTGGTCAAGGACAGGAATGGTCTGGGCATACAGATAAACAGGATTATTAAAACCTACAGACAGCCCGCACTGGTGGAATCATTTATTGACGGAAGGGAATTCAACGTGGCTGTCATGGAGGATTCCAGGCTTCATGCCCTCCCTGTCTCTGAAATCTCCTTTACAGGACTGCCTGACAGCAGCTCCAGGATCTGCGGATATGAGGCCAAGTGGTTTGAGGATCACGTCCTCTTTCATAATACCCGGCCCCTCTGTCCTGCGCCGGTTCCGAAGGAAGTTGGCCGGAACCTGCAGAAGATGGCCATTGAAGCTTTTAAGGCAACAGGATGCAGGGATTACGCAAGGGTCGATTTCCGAATGGACAGGAACAGCAGGTGCTTCATACTCGAAGTCAATCCCAACCCGGATATAAGCCTTAACGCAGGGTTTGCAAGGGCACTTGTTGCAGAAGGGATCTCCTATGACACCTTCTGGGAAAGAATTGTCAGGAATACGCTTAAAAGGATGGAGGAAGCATGATCCGGTTTATGAAAAAGGAAGACAAGAAGAAGGTCATGAACATCATCCACAGCACGGGCATGTTTACTGATGCTGAAATCGTCGTGGCTGAAGAGCTTATCGACCGGTATCTGAATGTTCCGGCGCAGAAGGATTATCAAGTGGTGGTTATTGAAGATGGACGCCACAATGTAGTCGGTTATCTGTGCTACGGCCCCACGGATCTGACAGAAGGCGTGTATGACATCTACTGGACTGCAGTTGACCCTGAATACCAGGGCAAGGGCTATGGAAGGGCCATGTTTGAATGGCTGGAAAAGGAAATTATAAAAGAAAACGGGCGGATGATAATCATTGAGACATCATCCCAGCCCAGGTATCAACCGACCCGGCAGTTTTACCTGAATTCGTATTGTCAGGAAGTGGCACGCATCCCCGATTTTTACAAACCCGGAGATGACAGGGTGATTTACATTAAACGACTTCATTAGTTAAGGGAGTTAACGAAAAGATGGAAACATGGAAAAAACTGGTCAAAGAGAGTCTTTCCACACCCGAAGAGATCTCTGCCTTTTTTGATCTGCCTCTGGAGGATGTCAGAAAAATCCAGAAGACGTTTAAAATAAGGATCACTCCGTATTATGCCGCACTTATCAGGGAGAAGGGTGAGCCCCTCTACCGCCAGATGGTGCCGGATCTTGCTGAACTCGTCACTGACGACGGTGTCTGTGACCCGTTGAGCGAAGACAAGGATTCCCCTGTCCCCGGAATTGTGCACCGTTATCCGGACAGGGTGCTCTTTCTGGTGTCACACATGTGCGCAAGCTACTGCCGTTTCTGTACGCGCAAACGCAAGGTAGGAGATATCAGCAAAATCAATCCCGCCCATTTACAGGCTGGAATCGAATACATCCGGGAACACACCGAGGTCAGGGACGTAATCCTCTCAGGCGGAGATCCGCTCATGCTGAGCGATAGAAGGATCGAGAGTATCTTGCAGAGGCTGAGAGAAATCCCTCATGTCGAAATCCTCAGGATAGGGTCCAGGGTCCCATGTGTACTGCCCCAGAGGGTGACGCCGGAGCTCGTAGAAATGATAAAAAAATACCACCCGGTATTCATGAACGTGCATTTCAACCATCCGGACGAGATCACGCCTGAATCATCCAGGGCACTGAATCTACTGGCGGATGCGGGCATCCCCCTTGGCAACCAGACTGTTCTGCTGAAAGGAGTAAATGACGATCCTGCTGTAATGAAACGGCTCATGCAGAAGCTCCTGACTGTCCGTGTAAGGCCTTACTACATCTATCAGGCGGACTATGTAAAGGGTACCGAGCACCTGCGCACAAGGGTCGAGAAAGGCATTGAGATCATACAGGCTTTACGAGGATGGACATCAGGCCTTGCCGTGCCCCAGTTCGTCATAGACTCTCCCGGGGGCGGGGGCAAGATACCCCTTCTGCCGGAATACGTGCTTTCCGTTTCCGATGATGAGGTCATTATGCGCAACTATGAAGGGAAGATTTTCTCCTATCCGCAGATAAGGCAGGAAGACCCGGTTATCTCGGATGAAAATCTGGTCATCATGGGTCAGCAGGCCTGCTATTAGAAAATATGGCCGGACGCTCTGAATAAACAGAACTCCCTGACAGCAGGGACATTATTCAAATGCGTCCTTTCTTTTGCCAGTGTATTGTTATCGTTATTCTTGTATGAATATGGTTGCAAATAGAAACCCTGGGTGTTAATATAAAATTGATATTGTACATTGGAGGTTTTATGGCAACAGCGGTTAAGGTATCTGATGAGCTGTTTGAAAAAGCAAAAATAAAATCAAAGGTATTTAACAGATCTATTGCCGGTCAAATTGAATACTGGGCAAAATTAGGCCAGATAGTGGAAGAGAACCCGGATCTTCCGATGCCTTTCATACAGGATATCCTGGTGGGAAAAGAACAAATTAATGCCGGTCAGGGAACTCCATATGTATTTGGGGAAGGAGAATGACCGGAATTAAGGAAATAATTCAATCACCGGTTTTTGCGAAACAAAAGAAGAAACTGCATAAGGGACAGATCAAAGACCTGGATAAGGTTGTAAAAGCAATTGTTCTGGACCCGACGACTGGATATTTAAAAGCAGGAGATTTACAGGGGATCAGGGTTCATAAATTCAGTTCAAAGAACCGGCAATTCCTACTGGTATATGAAACAGCCGGCCCGGTTTTATTTTTGTACACATTCGGTTCTCATGAAAATTTCTACCGGAATTTAAAAAGATATGCACAGCAGTAAGTCATCTTAATCTCAACTCCACAAAGGGCTGCACACCTCTCACTTATATTTAAAGGAACCTGTCCATGTTAAAGACAAAAATGACGGAGATTCTCAATATTGAATACCCCATCATGCAGGGCGGCATGATGTGGATTTCCCGCGCGGAATTGACAGGCGCCGTGTCCAACGCAGGGGGACTGGGAACCATAACCGCACTGACCTTTTCCGATCCAGAAGACCTTGCCGCAGAAATCAGGAAGACCCGGCAGATGACTGATAAAATATTTTCGGTCAACGTCACGCTCCTTCCTTCATTCCGTCCGGTAAATTATGACGAATATCTGGATATTATAATCGGCGAGGGTATCACGGTTGTTGAAACTGCCGGTAATAATCCGGAACGCGTCATCGGCAGGCTGAAAGACTCGGGCATAACCGTCATACATAAATGCACGACCGTCAGGCATGCCCTCAGGGCTCAGGAACTGGGGTGCGATTTCATAAGCATTGACGGGTATGAATGCGCCGGCCATCCCGGAGAAGACGATGTCGGAGGCCTGGTACTTATCCCGGCAGCCGTCGATGCGCTTAAGATTCCGGTCATTGCTTCAGGCGGCTTCTCAGACGGGAGAGGTCTCGTCGCTGCACTGGCAATGGGTGCTGAAGGGATCAATATGGGCACCCGCTTCATGATGACGCGTGAGGCCCCCATCCATCAGAATGTAAAGGAATGGCTTCTAAGGCAGTCGGAACATGACACGATGCTTCTCCTGCGTGCATACCGCAACACGGAGAGGGTAGCAAGGACGCCGGATGCCCTCAGGGCATTTGAAATGGAAAAAAACGGCGCTCCCATTGATGACCTGCGTTCAATCATATCAGGGGCAAGAGGCCAGAGGATGTATGAAAAGGGAATCATTGATGAAGGGATCATCACCGTTGGTCAATGCATAGGATTGATCAGAGACATCCCTTCCGCTGGTGAAATAATCGACAGGATTATAGAGGACGCTCAAAAAATCATTAATGAGAGACTGGTGATGTGAAACCCGGTTACCCGTCCCCTTCCTTTTAACTCTTCTAAAACGGCCATACAATACAGATCATCGGCACACCCACAATGAGTATTATTATTTCAAGAGGCAGGCCAAGCCTCCAGTAATCGCCGAACTTGTATCCGCCCGGCCCCATTACAAGGGTATTTGACTGATGTCCAACCGGTGTCAGAAAAGCACACGATGCCCCGAGCGCCACACTCATTAAAAACGGATCAGGAGAAACGCCCAGAGTTGATGCCACCTCCACAGCAATTGGAGCAATAAGGACCGCTGCCGCTGCGTTGTTGATTATATCCGACAGGAACATTGTTCCTACAAGGATAATAACAAGAGATACGAAAGGAGGCATCTGGCCGGATATTTTCAAAAGATACATAACTATTATCCCGGCTGCACCTGTTGTTTCAAGAGCATTTCCCAGGGGAATCATGGCTCCAAGAAGTATTATTACAGACCAGTCAACATTATCATAAATCTCGCGTATGGAAATCAGGTTCACGAGCACCATCACTGCAGCTGCTGAAACAAGGGCTGTCTGAATAGGAAGAAAGCCAAAGGCAGCCAGCATTATGGCTGACAGAAAAATCACCGTACTTTGAATAATTCTCTTAGGCTGCCCTATCCTCAGATTTCTCCTGGCCAGAGGAATACACCCCATCTCTGAAATCGTTTCCGCAATACTTTCAGAAGGCCCATTTAATAGGAGAACATCTCCAGGCTGGAATCTTATCGAGGCGATTCTCTGTTTTATTCTTGAACCTTTCCTTGCAACAGCAATAAGGTTCAGCCCGTATTTTCTTCTGAGATGAAGGCTGTAGGCAGTCTTTCCGGTAAGAGACGAGTCCCGCATTACAACAGCTTCTAACATTATCATATCCTCTGATCCAAGGATATCCTTTCTGAGTTCTTCATCTCCCGCAAGTTCAAGCTTTGCCGCATCGACAAATTCCTTGAGGTCATCTGAATCAGCTTCTATAACCAGCACATCGTCTTCATGCAGAAGCTCGTTTGCAGATGGCTGAAGAATTCTTCTTTTACCTCTTGCAATTCCAATGATATTGACCTCGATATCTTTAAGCTTTCCAAGCTCCCATATTCTGCTTCCTGCAATTGTTGAATTTTTAGATACCCGAACTTCTGTAGTGTAATCTTCTATATTAAAAAGTTCCTCCAGCGATGCCTGTCCCCTTCTTTTTGGCAAAAGCCTCCATCCGACAAGCGATATGAAAAGTATCCCTGCAACTGCTACGACTGCCCCAACAGGGGTGTAATCAAATATCCTGAAAGGTTCATTTCCGCTCTCTGCTCTGGCAAGAGCTATTATAATATTGGGCGGCGTTCCCATCATTGTAGTCAAGCCTCCGAGCAAAGAACCAAAGGCAATGGGCATCAGCAGAAAAGACGGAGGGTAGTTGTTTTTCCTTGCGATTTGAAGCGAAACAGGAAGCATTATAGCAAGGGCGCCGACATTATTAATAAAAGCTGAAAGAACTGCTACTACAACTGTAAGGGAGACTATCTGAAGGGTTATGTTATTGCCGATTTTAAACAATTGATTTGTTATAAGGTCAATCATGCCTGAATTCATCAAACCGCTTGTAATAATAAGAACCGCTGCAACTGTTATGACCGCAGGATGGCCGAAACCTGAAAACGCATCTCTTCCAGGGACTATGCCTGTTATTGTAACAATAAGAAGTGCAGTAACCGCCACAATGTCATACCGCCATCTTCCCCATATGAAAAATACAAGGGAAAAAATCAGCGTTCCAAAAACAATGTATTGCTGCATTTCCATATTCACGCCCTGGCAAACAAAAAAACAGACAGCATAAATGCTGCAAAAACAAGAAAACTTAAACCTGAACCCGCCTTTATGTAATCCCTGAAAGTGTAGTATCCAGGGCCCATTACAATAAGGTTTGCCTGCTGGGCAACGGGGGTCATAAACCCGTTTGAGGCCCCAAGGGCAACGGTTATCAGCATAAGTTCAGGACTAATATTGAACTGGCCGGCCACAGACAGTGCAACAGGGCTGAGCAGTATTGCTGAAGTTATGTTCGATGTAAGCAGAGAAGCAGCACAGGATATGAAGTAAAGCATTGCTGTCATGAACAGGGTTCCAAATCCTGCAAAAGGATAGAAAACACTGCTGACAAAAACTTCAATAAGCCCTGTCTTTACCATTGCATCTCCAAGAGGTATAATGCCTGCCATAAGGATTATTGCCCTCCACTCCACAGAACGGTAGGCCTCTGTAACAGTGAGACATCCGGTAAGAATCATGAGGGCCGCGGCTGAGAAAACAGCGACTGAAACAGGTATTATCCTTGTAATTACAATTGCAAGCATAAGCGCTGTAATTATAATTGAAGTAAACATCCTGTCTCTGTGCTGAGGATTTGAAGACGGTTCAACTCCTGAGACCATAAAAAATTCATCCGTTCTGTTTAGTATTGAAAGTTTATTCCATGCCCCTCTTAAAAGCAGCGCATCTCCCAGCTCAAGAATCTCCTCTCCAAGCCGGGCCCTGATCGGTTTTCCTCCCCGCCAGATTGCAAGAACAGTAATACCGAACCTCTCGCGCAGATAAATATCCTTGAGTTTTTTCCCGAAATACTGAGATCGAGGGGGCAGAACCGCCTCTGCGACTCCGATTTCTTCAGACATGAAATCATTCTGCTGAAAAGAACTTTTTCTCTTTATTTCAAGCCCGAATGTTTCAGATGCCCTGTTAACATCTTCCTCTCTTCCCTGCACAAGCAGCCGGTCACGGACAGAAATCCGGTCATCCCTGTGAGGGGTAATTCTGCTGCTGGTGGAGCGCATTATTCCAATCACATTTAACCCGAACCCTGAGCCCAGGCTGCTCTCGGCAAGGGATTTGCCTGCAATTGAACTGTCTTTCGGGACTTTCAGCTCAAAAAGCCTTTCCTCAAGACGGTAAATTGATGGAAGGAGTTCAGGGGAGGTAAGATTGCGGATATGTTCCTCAAATTTCCTCACTGGAAGCAGCCGCCTCCCGATCGTCAACATGTAGGCCAGTCCAGCAACCGCCATCACTGCGCCAAAGGGCAGAAAGGAAAAAAAACCAAGCTCCCTGTTCTCTGCCGATAAAAGAACAGATGCGACAATAATATTCGGCTGGGTTCCAACAACTGTAAACATTCCTCCAAGTATTGTCCCGTAAGCTAGAGGCATCAGAAGTCTGGAAGGTGCAATGCCTGACTTTACAGATACTGAAATAACACCCGGCAGCAGAATGGCCGTAGCCGCCAGATTTGTCATAATTGAAGAGAGAAGCACCCCGGATATCATAACGACCATAACTGCTGTTGTCTCGGAAGAGCCGCTGACGCTGGAAAGCCGCTTTCCAATAAGTCCTGCAACCTCTGTATGATAAAGTGCCCCTGATATTACGAAAAATGAAGCTATTATGATTATTACAGGGCTGCTGAACCCTGAAAAAGCCTCATCCACCTTGAGTAACCCCGAAAAAATAAGAGACAGAATAATGAGGATAGATACCATGTCTGGTGTCAGTTTTCCGCTTACAAAAAAATAGACTGCTCCGCATAAAATGACTGTAATAAAGACCATATCTAAACTCATAAAATACACCTGCAAATACGGGGGCCAGCGGATAAAAAATATTATTCATCTTCAGGCAAACCAGCTTTAAAAAATATGCTATTGCGCTCTATTATAATAATTATCCTTTGCCCTGAAAAGCTCAATATAACACCGGCCCCTGAAGAATTCAGCAAAAACCCATTAAAAAGGCTAATTAACATGCACCTGTAAAATCAACAGAACAGCTGACAAAAGGACTGCAATTAATTTGTATAGAAGCTTTAAACTGTCAATCGAGTTTTATTTTGACACTAATGCTCCTTTTCCATATACTTCTGCAAAGATAAATTAACCTTTAATATTATTTTGAAAGCCTGTTATTCTCATCAGGTTTGTTCTCTGACCTGAAAGGAGATGAAAATGAAGCGTATTGCGGTATTGACCAGCGGCGGTGATGGTGCGGGATTGAACCCCTGTATCAGGGCAGTGGTGCGTACTGCTATGGAAAAAAGTGTCGAGGTAATGGGTATTCGATGGGGATATTCAGGCCTGATTGACAGTGATATGGTGGAATTGAATGCCCGGTCGGTCGGCGGAATCCTCAATAAAGGCGGGACATTCATCGGAAGCGCCCGGTCGCCTGAATTTGTGACCAAACAGGGACAGAGAGAGGCTTTACGCAACCTGAACAGGATGAACATTGACGGGCTGATCGTCATAGGTGGCAACGGTTCATTGACCGGTGCTCTTGCACTTCACGAAATGGGTTTTCCCGTTGTGGGAATTCCTGCAACTATTGACAACGACGTTAACGGCACTGATATCTCTATCGGGGTGGACACCACTCTCAACACTATCCTTGATGCCGTGGACAAAATAAAAGATACAGCATCTTCTCACCAGAGGGCCTTTCTTATCGAAGTAATGGGACGTGATTCAGGCTATCTTGCCCTGATGGCTTCAATAGCCGCCGGTGCTGAAATAGTCCTGATTCCCGAGGTAGAAACATCCATGGAAGAGGTTGTTGAAGGGGTAGATAATGCATATGTCAAGGGGAAGTCCCACTGTATTATCATCATAGCCGAGGGCTGGCAGCCCGGTGCCAGGTCATTGAACGACTATCTTAAGGAAAAGCGCGAAGAAATAGGGTTTGATGTGCGCCTTACAGTCCTTGGCCATGTTCAGCGGGGAGGCTCCCCTACATCATATGACCGCATACTGGCGACAAACCTTGGAGCAGCGGCTGTACGCCAGCTCCTGGAAGGCCCGCATGGAGTAATGACAGGCATGATCAAAAATACCCCCAGCCCGACTCCTCTTGAGAAAGCAGTTGCCTTTCAGAAAAAGCTTAACCTGGATCTGTACGGGCTGTGGAAGACAATGACATTGTAAATGAAAAGGCAAAGCATATTCATATTCATTACTGTGCCTTCCATGAGCAAAAAAAAGCTCAAACATTCAATCTCCAGATGTTTTAATCGAGTTTCACTTAAACGAGGCGTTTTTTCAGTTTGATTTTTTATTTGACAACCAAAGCAGTTTTGGATAAAGGTTCGTTTTATTCCGAGCGCTATATTGTTAATGTATTTAAAAACTTAGTAATTTTTAAATCAGGAGGAATGAATGGCAGAGCAGAAAGTTATGAATCGTTGGTTTGTGGTGATTGGTGCCGTATTAATTCAGCTGTGCCTCGGCGCTATTTATGCCTGGTCCGTTTTTACACCTAAACTTACCTTGCCGGCGGCTGATGGTGGTAATTATGCCTTCAGCGCAAGTCAGGCAGCATGGGTTTTTTCCATAGGCCTGCTGGTTTTTTCAGTCGTAATGATTATTTCCGGTAGAATGATAACGAAGATTGGGCCAAGGAAGCTGGCCGTACTGGGTGGCATTGTACTCGGTGCAGGATACATCCTGGGCGGACTATTCGGCAGCACATTTGCAGCTCAGCTTATCTTCATTGGTATCATTGGCGGAGCCGGCATCGGATTTGCGTATGTTGTTCCTATTGCAGTTGGAGTAAAATGGTTTCCCGACAAAAAAGGAATGGTAACAGGTCTTGCAGTAGCCGGTTTTGGATTCGGAGCGACAATATGGGTTAAATCCGCGGGGTCCTGGTTTGATCTGCTTAACAGTCTGAATTATTTCGGCCTGGGAGGGGTACAGAGCGTTTTCTTCCTTTACGGCATAATCTTTCTTGTAGCTGTACTCCTGGGAAGCATTGTTATGATAGACCCCCCCGCCGGTTTCATCCCCAAAGGATGGACACCCCCGGCAGCAACAGCAGCAAATGCCCATGGTGCCGGATTAACTGATTTTCAACCGCGCGAAATGCTTAAGACCCTGCCGTTCTATCTTTCGTGGTTCACTTTTCTCTTTTCTGCCATTGCAGGTTTGATGGTTATCTACTGCATAAAATTATTCGGCATAGACGCCCTTAAGGCGAGCGGTGCTACCGTGGCAATTGCTTCAGCAACGGCAGGAACCGCAATGGCATGGTATGCAATCTTCAACGGCCTTGGCCGCATTGTCTGGGGAACGGTTTCTGACAAAATCGGACGCAAAATGGCGATCTTTCTGATGTGTCTCTTTCAGGGAATAATAATGCTCTTCTTCTACAAAATGGGAGGAATCGGAATTGGCCTTATTATCGGCGCCTGTATAATCGGCTTTAATTTTGGAGGCAACTTTGCATTATTCCCCGCGATAACCGCAGACTACTTCGGGAATAAAAACGTCGGCCTGAACTACGGCTATATATTTGTGTCCTACGGCATAGCCGGCATAATCGGGCCTCAGATTGCAGGTTTTTTCAAGGATGCGGCCAAAGGTGGAAGTGATCCTTCAATCTGGATAACGCCCTTTATAATTGCTGGAGTTGCATGTCTTGCAGGTGCACTTATTACGCTGATTTCAAAAGCGCCAAAGAAAGCATAAAAAATATATTAAGAGTTATATATTTTATAGATAGTCTTTAATAAAAACGCCGGTCAAAATGACCGGCGTTTTTAATCTCCGCTCTGCAAAAAAGTTCCCATCCAATCTGTGCACCTGATGCAAATGCCCTTCAAGACCCAATTCCTCCTTGACAACACCTGCTGCTTTATTTAACAGTATGTATAAAGGGTTACGCCAACATCAGAAAAAAATATCCGGTAACTGTAAATTTGAAAACCGTAAAAATAAGGAGGATCCAATGTCCACAAATAAAGGAAGTGCTTCATCGGAATTCGAAAAGGCCCTGAGTATCGGCAGGCCGCCGAATATTGTAAAACTATTCCCCAATTCCAGGGCATTGATTGTCAGCGGCAAGGTAATTGACAGGGCCATGATTCAAAAAGGAAAGGCCATGACCATTGCCGCCAACGGTCGAAATCACTTTGTGCTTCGCGGGGCTATCAAGGCCGCCCAAAGGGCGAATGCAGCCATCATAATTGAAATCGCAAAATCGGAAGGCGGAGCAGGGGCTTACTGTGCTGTAAATTTCTGGAATATTGCAACGCAGGTCGATGCCATTATGAATGAACTTAACATAACGGTGCCTGTGGCCATTCACGCGGACCATTATGGTATAAAAAATACACAGGATATCGAACAGGGCAGGACTGAAATAACCTCCATGTTCGATGCCGGTATTACTTCTATTGCAATTGACGCATCACACATGCCGGACGATGAAAATCTGCTTGCAAACATTGCCCTCAGTTCTTACGTGCCAAAGTGGGCAGGCTACGAGACAGAAGTTGGAGAGATAAAGGGAAAAGAAGGCCTCTCAACCGTGGAAGAGGCCCTTTTTTTGATTCAGGGGCTTAACGCACACAATCTATTCCCTGACTGGATTGCCTTGAACAACGGCACAACCCACGGTATTGAGGAAAGCGACAAAGGTATCCAGGTCCCTCTGACAATGGAGATCCACAACGCCCTTGAAAAATACAAAGTATCAGGGGCCCAGCATGGGACTTCCGGAAACAGCTCAGAGCGGCTCAGGAATATCGCTGAAAACACCCACACAACCAAGGCCAATGTGGCAACCGCACTCCAGATGATAACCTGGGGCGTGAAGGTAAATGATTACGGTAATGCCATCCTCGACGAAGAAGGTGAATTCTATAAGCTGTCGGATAAGGGCGTGCCTGACGAATTATGGGCCGAGATGGTTGAATATGCCAATTCAAAAGGATTGAAAGGCGGAAACTATAAGAAGCTCAATCTCCCGTTTGAAAATAAACTCCAGGGCCTGCCGGCAGAAATAAGGGACAGGATGGTAAATGGAGTTGAAGAATTTGTTTTTAATCTGCTGACCAGTGTATTCAATGCCGGTGATACTGCCCCCCTGGCGATCGATTCTATTTTAAAGGCCGGTTCTTATGACCTTGGCCCGAAAGGCACGCGAATTGAAGATCCTGAAGAATGGACTGAAAGCAAAATCCGCGATAAGGCGGCCGGATTACATTCAAAGACAGGCTCAAAAGGAAACTTTGATGATTAACAAAGTCTCCCCCCATCTCTGGATCAAGGATATCACAAAGGAAGCCGGCATCAGCGGTTCGTATCTGGTAAAGCAGAAAAGAGTGGGAACAACCCGTAACGGGAATCCCTTCATAAGCATAACAATAGCAGACCGGACCGGAGATCTTGAGGCAAAGATATGGGATGGGGTTGAAAGGCTTTCAGGGCTGTTCAATGAAGGGGATATCGTTGACCTGGAGGGATTTGCGGGCCTCTACAGGGATCAGATTCAGGTTACCGTATCGGATCTGAGATTACAGGATGGGAAATTTGATCCTGAAATTTTCATGGAATCCTCACCTGTCGATCCTTCGGAAATGATGGCTTCACTCCGGGAAATTATAAAGGAAATAGAAAATCCTCACCTCATGGAGCTTATTGAAAGATTTTTAAGCGACCGCAGGTTTATTGAGCAGTTTAAAAAGGCTCCTGCCGCCAAAAATCTTCATCATAACTATCTGGGCGGGCTTCTGGAACATACGCTGTCCGTGTGCCGGTTATCAAAAATCGCTGCAAAGCATTATCCTCAGCTTGATGGAGATCTGCTTTTGACTGGCGCTTTTCTGCATGACATAGGAAAGATAAAAGAGCTGAAATATGACCTGTCAATCGATTATTCAGATGAGGGGCGGCTGGTTGGTCATGTGGTATTGAGCGCTGATATGGTGGACAGGAAGCTGAACGAATGCAGAAATTTCCCATATGAACTGGGAATGCGCCTGAAACATATGATCCTCAGCCACCACGGCCAGTATGAATTCGGATCGCCCAAAAGGCCTAAAATTTTAGAGGCCATTGCACTCAGTATGCTTGATGACCTGGATGCGAAGATAGCCGGTATAAGCCGTATTATGGAGGGAGACCGTCAGAAAGGGCCCTGGACTGAATTTAACAGGCTGTTTGAGAGGTATTTCTTAAAGGGAGCGATTTCTTCTTTTGAAGATGAGCCGGAAAAAGGAGATGTAATAAAGGACATGCAGCGGACACTTTTTTAGGGTAATGGAAGCCTTTAGATTCTTTCTTCAATTACGCGGATATAACTTCCCTGGTTAATCTTTTCTCCTCATGTCCTTTACGCAGGCAGGATTGCATCTTAACTAAAACAGCACTTTTTAACCATTTTATATATGGAGGCAAACAATGAAAGTAAGCAGAGTCTCTGAAATGAGAACGCTTGACAGAACCGCCATAGAAAATTTCGGTATAAAAGACGAGCTTTTAATGGAAAACGCCGGCCAGGCACTATACAGCATAATCCTGAATAAATTCGGAGTAATAAACAAAAAATTTGTTGTGTTCTGCGGTATTGGCAATAACGGGGGTGACGGATTCGTTGTTGCCCGGAAAATACATTCAGACGGAGGACATGTTACCGTCTTTATCCTTGGCGACCGCACCAAATACAAGGGCTCGGCTAAAATGAATCTCGATATTGTCTGCAATCTGCCCATAGAAATCGTGGATATTGATTCCATTGAAGAAATATTGCTGGATGTCCTGAATTGTGACGGCATTGTGGATGCAATGTTCGGGACAGGGCTCGTACGTGATGTTGAGGGCATTTATCGTGATGCAATTGAACTGATTAACCAGAGCGGAAAACCGGTATTCAGTGTTGACATACCATCAGGAGTTAACGGTGATACGGGCAAAGTAATGGGTTGTGCGGTAAATGCCGACTATACAGTCACCTTCGGTCTTCCAAAGATAGGGAACATGCTCTTTCCCGGATATGAACTGTGCGGAAATCTTTATGTAACACACATCTCATTTCCTCCATCCATGTATACCATTGAATCCATAAAAATTGAGATCAATAATCCGGCAGTATTTCCTCCGAGAGATAAAGACGCACACAAAGGCGACCTGGGCGAGGTCCTGTTTATTGCAGGATCATCCAGCTATTTTGGAGCGCCCTATTTTTCAGCCATGTCATTCATGAAGGCCGGCGGCGGTTATTCACGTCTTGCCCTGCCCTCTTCCATGACGGCATTTATAGCAAATAAAGGCAGCGAAATTGTTTTCATACCTCAAAAGGAAACAACATCAAAAAGTATTGCCATGGAAAATAAGGGGGCATTGCTCGAGCTTTCCGAAAAGATGGATATGGTTGTCCTTGGTCCTGGATTATCTCTGAATGAAGAGACACAGAAACTGGCCAGGGAACTCGCCATGGAGATTAATAAACCGTTAATAATCGACGGGGACGGGATCACAGCCCTGTGTGCGGACCTGGAAATTATCAGACAAAGGAAAGCTGAAACAATCCTGACACCCCACCTGGGTGAGATGTCACGAATTACCGGGCTAAGCGTCGCTGAAATAGACAATAACAAAATTGATATACTTCAGCAAACCGCCAGGGAACTGGGCGCGATTATTGTCTTGAAAGGCGCTCATTCGCTGATTGGATATCCGGATGACAGTGTTTTTATCAATATGACCGGGAATCCGGGCATGGCAACGGCAGGATCAGGCGATGTCCTCTCCGGAACAATCCCGGCTATGTTCGGAATGGGATTGACAGTACAGGAGGCAGTGAGAAAAGGAGTCTTTATTCACGGTTTTGCAGGAGATCTGGCTGCAGAATATGAAGGCGAGGACGGGATCACTGCACAGGATATCATGGATTATCTGCCTCTTGCCGTAAGGCTGGAAAGGGAAGGCCTGGAAGCGGAATACATGGAACGTTATACAGGGGCAAGGATTATTTAGGACTGTATTAATCTTGTAACATCACTTGCTGTTTCAAGTGTCATTTGGAGGAACGCACCTGTTTGTCATTTCGAGGAACGCACCTGTTTGTCATTTCGAGGAACGCAGTGACGAGAAATCTTGATGCTTAATAAATTTAGTCCCGCCCAGGCGGGATTAAGATTCCTCATAACGCCGCAGCGTGATTCGGAATGACGACTTTTTACTAACCTGTCAAGAATAATTGCATTATGGAACCATCCCTATGAAAAAGAAAATCAACCTCTCAGATTTCAGTATTTGCATAAGAGGCGGCGGAGATATTGCTTCAGGTGTTGCGTGCAGGCTTTATAAATGCGGATTCAGGGTATACATTACCGAGATAGACAGGCCTATGGCTGTCAGGCGGAAGGTTGCTTTCTGCGAGGCGGTATATGACGGGAGGGCTGAACTTGAAGGTATCGAAGCCCTGCTTGTTAACAGTCCAGGTGAAATCCCCGATGTCTGGAGCAGGGGCAGGATACCCGTCATAATTGATCCGTTGAATAATTCCAGACATGAAACGTCACCTGACATACTGATAGATGCTACTATAGCCAAGAGAAATCTCGGGACATTTATTGACCATGCGCCGCTTGTCATTGCCCTTGGTCCGGGCTTTGCGGCAGGAAGAGATGCCCATATTGTAATCGAAACCAACAGAGGCCACAACCTCGGGCGCGCGCTGACCGAAGGTTCTGCCGAACCTGACACCGGCGTTCCGAGCCCGATTGAGGGATTCAGCAGAGATCGCGTTCTCAGGTCCCCGGCAGACGGCATATTCAAAAACAAAATGGATATAGGGGATCTGGTCAAAAAAGGCGATACTGTTGGATTTGTAAATGAAATCCCTGTGAAGACGTTAATTGGCGGTGCACTCAGGGGCCTTATACGGCCCGGCATAAGCGTTTCCAAAGGTCTCAAGATCGGAGATGTTGACCCTCGCGGCAAAACAGAATACTGTTTTACAATATCCGAAAAGGCACTGGCTATCGCAGGCGGAGTCCTGGAAGGGATATTGAGGTCATTTACATAAGCCTTGTGTTAAATGTACAGTAAATCAAGGCTGAAATCACAGTATAAGAATCAGGTAATGGGTTATGGGTAATGGGAAAACCTATGCCCTATAACCTGTAACCCATCACCTATAACCCATTACCTATAACCCATTACCTATACTATAACCCATCACCTAAACGTATCTTCCCATACCCATCCGCTAAGCTTGTATTGACGTGAATCACTCCCTTATTCAGATCCTTTAATGGATAATCACTTGTTATCTCAGGCAGGCTGTCAGCAGCATTCTGATCCCTTAATACGGTTCCTGCCGGCACATACCGCCCGTCTGCAACAGTAACTCCCATAAGGATGCAGCCAGGTTCCACCACACAGTTATTCCCGACCTTTGCCCTGAAAACAAGCGTTTTCATTCCTACAAATGTATCATCACCGACATAAGCAGGCCCGTGTATCTGAACCTGGTGAGCAAGAGACACCCTTTTGCCTACATAAACAGAATATTTCTTGCCCTCTGCCTCAACCTGGTTTTCTTCAATCGGATGGCCGTTATGCTCTGTTTCAAGTGCATGCAGAATAACACCGTCCTGAACATTTGCCTCGTCTCCGACAAAAATAGGCTGGCCTTCATCGCCACGCACCGATGCAAAAGGAGAAACCATAACCCTTCTCCCTATGAATACGTGTCCGATAACGGCCGCAGCAGGATGGATAAAGGCTGATGAATCGATCTGAGGCATGTATTCCTTCTGACAGAAATCCGTAACAACGCTCTGGTGTATCATAATTACTTCCCCTGTAATTTAATATTAGTTAAACATGACGGTTACATAAAAAAGCGCCAGTTTTAAAGGAAATCGCTCTTTTTAGCATTCCAGGTATATGTCAGAAATCAGGGAAAAATGCAATTAAAATAGATGTACTGCCTTGTCTATTTTTCAGTCCACTTAAATATTAGCTTGACTATTTTTCATTATAGTTAATAATAGTCAGCATGAAAAGGAGAACGCCATATATCAAAATCTGGCAGGATATTGCTGCTGATAAAAGCATGATATTTCTTGCAGGTCCGCGCCAGGCAGGAAAGACCACGCTTGCCCAGATTATTTCTGATTCTTTTACAAACAGTCTCTATTTCAATTGGGACATTGCAGAGCACAGAACTGACTTCATGCGAGATCCCCTTTTCTTCGAAAAAATAGAACTCAGGGATTCATCAACCCCACTGATTGTTCTTGACGAAATCCACAAATACAAGGACTGGAAAAACTACCTCAAAGGCGTTTACGACCAATTTCATGATAAATACCAATTTCTTATATCCGGAAGTGGACGGCTGGATCTCTATCAAAAAGGAGGAGATTCACTTGCAGGCCGCTATTTTCTCTTTCACCTGTGGCCTTTCACGATCTCCGAGTTAGGAAAAAGTAACCGCCAAATAGACCAATTTTTAAAGAACCCGTTGCAAATAGAAATGGAAAATACCGAAGAACTGAAAGGAATCTGGTCCGGGCTATCCGAACTGAGCGGATTTCCCGAGTCTTATCTATCCGGGAAAAAGACGACTTACCGACGATGGTCAAATATCTATTCCCAGCAATTAATACGTGAGGATATTCGCGACCTGACCGGCCTGAAATCCGTCCTGGATATGGAAACGCTCTACTACTTACTGCCATCCAGGATAGGAAGTCCCATCTCAGCAGCTTCGCTGGCTCGCGACCTGAAAGTATCTTATAATTCCATTCAAAGCTGGCTGTCGGCTTTTGAAAGATTTTTTCTTTGTTTCAGCATTGGGCCATGGACGCAGAAAATTGCCCGGGCAATTCAAAAAGAACGGAAGGTATACCTATGGGATACACCACGGATAAAGGAACCGGCGGCCCGGTTTGAAAATATGGTGGCTCTGGAACTATATCGGGCGGTTACAGCATGGAATGATATGGGTTACGGCAGATTCTCGCTGCATTTTATTAAGAATAAGGAACAGCAGGAAGTGGACTTTCTTATCGCTAATGATGGTGAGCCCATCGTTTTGGTTGAAGCAAAACTTTCAGACACAGAGCCGTCTCAGGCCCTTAGGAAATTTCAGGGGGTTTTGAAAAAGCCTGCAATTCAACTTGTCGAAAAAAGCGAAAGTTACCGGATGATTCCGAATGGAGATCAATACATACTTGTGACTGCCGCATACCAGTGGCTTTCGGGGTTGCCTTGATCAGCCTGGAAGAAGCTCTGCCGTCGCTGGAATTCAAATGCCGTAAGCTTTTCAATTTTTATCTTTACTTTCTTTTCACTTGACTCATCAGATTTAGAGAATTAAAATGACCATAATAATTTTTAAAACGGAGGCGGCAGCATCATGGAAGATTTCCAGCAAATACTTCCCATTACCAGGGCAAAAAGAGATTTCCTCGATATCATCAAACACATGGAGGAGGAAGACGAGACTATTGCCATCACTAAAAACGGTGAGCCTGTTGGGGTTATGATGTGCATGTCACGTTATGAAGCCCTCCTCGAAACTATAGAGATCCTTGGCGACAGGGAAATCCTTGCCTCTCTTGATGAATCAAAAAAGGATTTCGCTTCAGGCAGGGTTTTCGATCATAATAAAGTCTGGGAAGAATAATGCCTTATCATCTGGCCTATTCTCAGACCTCCCGTGATCAGATCAGATTACTTCATCCACTCCTCAAACCGCTGGTCAAAAGAAAAATTCAGGATTTAAAAGACAATCCTTTCATTGGAAAAGCACTTGAAAAAGAACTCTCCGGATATTGGTCCATAAGAGCAAAGAGATTCAGGATCATCTATAGAATCCTTCAAGAAGAAAATACCGTACAGATCCATTATGTTGGCCACAGGAAGGATATATACGAAATCCTCAGGGATATAATTGCAGAAAATGAATAAGTTCATATCAGTCTGAGCGCAGCGTTATCTTTGTCTAATGGTAAACCAGCCAAAAACACAGGCAGGTAAACCAGCCAAAAACACAGGCAGGTAAACCTTCTAAGCGAAACGAGAAATCTTGATTTAATGTTATTGTTTAGGCTTTTGCAAAGATTCCGACAGGCTAACAGGATATACAAGCTCCTGTCTGTTTAAAACGCACGGTAAGGGATTTCAATATCGATTAACATGACAGGTTTAGATGGTTTTAATCCTGAATTTCCTGTAAATCCTGTCAATTTCTTAAAAAACTAAAATGTTATGATTTAATCAGCTTGCCGATTGATTCCCCGGGATAAAGCAGCCCTAAAATGCTCTGCTAAAGGATTTGTCAGGAATCATCTGGAGCAGGATTTTTCGGCAGAATGTTAAAAATAACCGGTGAGACAACACCCAGCCGCCACAATAAAAAAGCCATTGTTGTCTTGATAACTCCTGTACCGTAGACAATAGAGCGTCTGAGATTAATTGAGCTTGCTTCAGGGAAGTATTTAGTTGGGCATGATATTTCCCCGCATCTGAAACCAAAAGCAAGACACTGCACCAGCATCTGGTTGTCAAAAATAAAGTCATCTGAATTCGCATTTAACGGAAGGCGTTCAAGCACTTCTCTGCTGAATGCCCGATAGCCCGAATGATATTCACTGAGCTTTGCCCCCAGTAAAATATTCTGAAACAGAGTTAAAAACCGGTTCGAGAAGTATTTGTAAAAAGGCATTCCACCTGCAAGGGCCGAATTTCCGATAATCCGCGATCCAATTACCAGATCATATACGCCTGATGCAATCATGGCAGCCATTGCAGTTACGAGACGCGGTTCATATTGATAATCAGGATGAAGCATAACGATGATATCTGCACCCATCTCAAGTGCATGCCGGTAACAGGTTTTCTGGTTGGCACCGTAACCCTTGTTTACCGAATGTACAAAGGTATTTATTCCCAGCCTGTGTGCTACTTCGACGGTATTGTCGGTACTTCCGTCGTCAACGAGGAGTACCTCATCCACTATATCCTTAGGAATAGCCTCATAGGTCATTTTGAGTGTCCGGCTTGCCTGGAATGCCGGTAATACCACCACGATTTTCTTACCTTCGATCATATCCGGGTTCCTCCACAGGTTTCTATTCAAACGAAATAATCAGGAATCTATTAGCAGCCTGCACCGACCTTGACGTTGGATTTTTGATTTTGGTATTTCTGAGTTTCCAGTCATATATATTCTGCGATATAACTTCCTGGAATTGCGGACACACGGTCTTTTACCGGATAGCTGCGTTTTGCCCCGGATGCAATATACCCATGCCTCACCCTGTCTGCCCCATATTCCTTTGTAAATGCGCGAGGGATGTTTTGTCTGCCTGAGGCAGGATCAAACCCTCGTCCGCCTTTTACCAGCCTTGGTTGGCTGGCGGATTGAAAGTTGAACTTTCAATCCGCTTACATCCTCGCACCAATATCCATATAAACTGATTTCCGATGCCTGATACCAAGAATCCATACCTCAGATTCGATCACTTTAAACACGACCCTGTAATCCCCCACGCGGAGTTTCCAGTAACCTTTCAGTGACTTTCGCAAAGGTTCACCATACTCATGAGGTGCGGTAAGCAACCTCTTTTCTATAGCCTTACGGATCCGGTCTTTCTGTTTTTGATCGATTAGAGGCAAATCCTTAAAGCGAACATCGGGATGATAGTGCAATGTAAAAGGCATGGGTCATTCCCACACATCTTCATGCGAAAGTGCCCCTTTTCTGTCGAATGTCCTCATTCGTGTGTCGGCAAAAGACGCAAGTGCAACATCTTCCCGCAAGTTAATCGCCTCCCGGATAAGGTCACGGGCAATAGTGGACATGGAAACGCCCTCACTGGTTGCAAGGTCATGCAAAACACTATACAGTGGCGGCTCAATAACAATGTTTACTCTCGGATTTTTGGTAGGCATGGTTCTTTCTCCTTTTCGGGTAAGTGTAACACTTATGATGCACTGCGTCAAGACGAAAGCCTGATTGAAATTGCGGATTCCCATCAAAATTGCAGGATACTCTAACACGTTAATTCCAAAACGATTTGACAATATAGTATAAAGTCGGCAGAGGGAGTTCTTTTAAAATTGAACTGAAATTATTGTTGGAAGTTTAGCAGCTTAAGGGAGTCTAATCATGGATTGCAGAAATAAATCGGGATCACAAAGCAAAAGACTTTATGAGGGGGTTATACATACATTATCCATTTACCCTGAGCCAAATTCAAATACCACTGATCGATATTTGACAATATGACATATTGACAAAATACCATATTAAGAATATATTGTTTTTAGAACTGCAGCATATGCAACGTGGCATTGCATTAAGGGAGGAGCTACCATGCTTGTAACTATTGACAAAAGAGGCAGTATCAGTCTGCCTGCTTCAATAAGAAAAGATTTAGGGATCGAACCCGGTACACACCTTGAACTTTCAGTGGAAGCCGGTGGTGCAATATATCTAACCCCTGTTGAAATTTATCCGACAATAAAACTCAGCAATTCCGGACTGTTGAAGCTGAAGGAAGCCAGGGATTCTGAAACAGGCAAGTTCCCGGATTGGTTTGAAAAGGAGCGCGGAAATGCCGCAATTGATTCCGAGTAAGAAATTTATTTCTGATTTGGAAAAATTTAAACATCAAAAGGCATTATTGAGAAAAATTGCCAAAACCATAAACTTCCTCGAAGACAATCCCCATCATCCCAGCCTTAGAATTGAACGCATTACGAATGATCCAGCAGCCTGGTCCGCCCGTGTTGACAGGAAGTATAGAATTTCGTTTGAGCCAGTGGCTTTTCTTGCAACCGGAATTCCTGACTGGACGTCCAGGTTGATACTCCTGCGCATCCTCGATCATGACGATCTTTATAAAGCACCCCGGTGATCCTATCAAGGCCGGGACCGGCCTGACAGCTGACACAGGTAAAAGGGGTTATTCAATTGTGTACTTGCCTGAAGAGAATGCTTGACATATAAGTACAGAAACAAGTACAATACTACTTATGACACTGGAGGAAAATTATTATGGAATCAATAAATTACACCACATTCCGAAAAAATATGGCAAAAACCATTGATCGAGTCAATGATAATCATTATCCCGTACTTATTACACGTCAGAACGGACGTACAGCCGTGCTTCTGTCACTTGAGGATTTTAAATCTTATGAAGAAACAGCATACCTGATGAAAAGCCCGAGAAATGCTGAACGTCTGAATGACGCAATTGCTGAATTGGAAACAGGTAAAGGAATTGAGAGGAAAATTATTGAGGAATGAAACTGACATGGTCTGAACAGGCATGGGAAGATTATCTTTACTGGCAGAAAACAGATAAAAAAATCCTCAGACGAATTAACAATCTCATTATGGAAACGCAAAGAAATCCATTCGAAGGAATAGGCGACCCTGAACAGTTGCGATTTAATTGGAAAGGATATTGGTCACGCCGCATAAATAAAGAACATCGGTTTGTTTATAAGGCCCGGAAAGACGAATTATTAATAGCTCAATGTCGTTACCACCATTAAGAACGATAAGATATTAGCGAAATACATTGCTGCATTAAAGCCTTTTTCACATCATTGAGTCCTTTCTTATATTCAGCCATCCTCGCCGGCGGACATACTGTATCTCATAATAATGGCTGCAACATCAGACAACACTGACATAACCCCGCTACTGCGGGGTTCTCATTGACAAATGAGGGTTGCAGGAGATCAAGCCGTGTGCTTCACGCAGCTGTAGAGGCTACTATTTCGTAAGTACCCACTTTTCACGCTTTGAGGAAAGAATAACAAGATGGTTTTTTATTTTATCAGGAGAAAGTTGCTTTAAAAAAGGTAAAAGAATAGCCAAAATATTGTCGGCTGTTGTCGGATTTGCTTTGATACGAATTACGCCGGGATGCAGATTCAAGGGAAGAATAACCCAATCGCCAAAATGGTCGTCAAGAGTAACCAGTATACGATTATCATTGATTGCTTTTTTTAATATTTGCCGATCATCTGCACGCGACTGACCCACTTCCGTTGCCCGGAGGACGTTGTAGCCTGTCTTGCGTAATACACGCGCGACATGCATCTGAAACATTTGATCCAGATAAAGCTTTATGGTCTCAGGCATGGGCAAATTTGATTTCTGTGTGGTCAATTGATTCTCGTGCATAGATCAGAGCGGCCTGAATATCTTCTTTCTTCAGTTCCGGGTAATTTTCAAGCACAGAATCCCATGTGTCGCCCGAGGCGATCTGTTCGAGAATCACAGAAACAGGGATCCTGGTACCCCTTATTACAGGCCGGCCATTGCAAACCCTTGGGTTAAGTTCGATTCTATTCTTGGATGCCATGCTTTTCTCCTTCTTTCATGTCATATGAGTCTTTAAAATAAGTTATCATAAGTCAATATACATGCCAATAAGAAAAGATGCTTTTGCTGAAGAACGATAATTGCGATTTAGAGTAAACCACCTGTTTCTCATTTCGATAGACACTCTTATCTGTCATTTCAAGGGACACACCTTTCTGTCATTTCAAGCCCCGATTTTCATCGGGAGGAGAAATCTTGATTTAATGTTATTGTTTAGGCTTTTGCAAAGACTCAGACAGGATAAAAGGATTTACAAGATCCTGTCTGTTTCAAACGCACGGTAAGGGATTTCAATATCGATTAACATGACAGGTTTAGATGGTTTTAATCCTGAATTTCCTGTAAATCCTGTCAATTTGTTTCCGTCATCCCAGCCTGAGAAATAAAATACCCCGCTGCAACCAGCGGGGCATCTTAAAAAACATTGAACGCCCCAAGGGGCGGGGACTTGTCTGCCTGAGGCAGGATCGAACCCTCGTCCGCCTTTTATCAGCCTTTGGTTGGCTGGCGGATTGAACGCATTACCAATGATCCAACAGCCTGGTCCGCCCGTATTGACAGGAAGCATAGAATTTCATTTGAGCCAGTGGCTTTTCTGACAACCGGAATTCCAGACTGGGCGTCCAGGTTTATACTCCTGCGCATCCGCGATCATTACGATCTTTATAAAGCACCTCGGTGATCCTTGGCAAGGCCGGGACCAGCCTGACAGCTGACATAGGTAAGGGCTATTTAACGGACCTGCAGCCGTGCTTCTGTCACTTGAGGATTCTAAATCCTATTAAGAAACAGCATATCCCATGAAAAGCCCGAGGAATGCTGAACGTCTGAATGACGCAATTGCTGAATTGGAAACAGGTAGAGGCATTGAGAGGAAGATTATTGAGGAATGAAACTGACATGGTCCGAACAGGCATGGGAAGATTATCTTTACTGGCAGAAAACAGATAAAAAAATCCTCAGACGAATTAACGATCTCATTATGGAAACGCAAAAAAATCCATTCGAAGGCATAGGAGACCCTGAACCGTTGCGATATAATTGGAAAGGATATTGGTCACGCCGCATAAATAAAGAACATCGGTTTGTTTATAAGGCCCGGGAAGACGAATTATTAATAGCTCAATGTCGTTACCACTATCAAGAACGATAAGATATTACATCGAGATACGCTGCTGTATTTCTTAGTTTCTATGCTTTCTATTTTTTCTATAAATCCTTTAACTCTTCCTCAACCATCATCCTTGCCACATCATGCATCCTGTAGCTTGCCTTCCACCCCAACTCCCTTTCAGCCCTGCCCGGATCAGCCTTCATTTTCAGGATATCCACCGGCCTGAAAAGATCCGTGCTTATCTCTACGTACTCCTCCCAATTCAGGCCAAGAGATGAAAAAACCGCTTCAGTAAATTCTTTCAGGGTATGAGTCTCTCCGGTCGCTATTACGTAATCTTCAGGCTTTTCCTGCTGAAGCAGAAGCCACATTGCTTCAACATATTCAGGCGCCCAGCCCCAGTCCCGCTCTATTTCAATATTACCGAGAACAAGTTTCCCAGGTTTTCCATTGGCAATTCGGCAGGCAGAATTAACAATTTTCCTGGTAACAAATCTTTGATGCCGGAGAGGGGATTCGTGGTTGAAAAGGATGCCTGAACAGACAAAAAGCCCGTAAGCCTCCCTGTAGTTTGCTGTCTGCCAGAATCCTGCAGCCTTGGCAACTCCATAAGGGCTTTTCGGCCGAAGCGGGCTTTTTTCATTAGCCGCCTGACCGTCCGTATCGCCGAAGCATTCGCTTGAAGCGGCGTTGTAGAATCGTATTGGTGCACCGAGGAATCTGATGACCTCGAGCAGGTTGAGCGTCCCGATGCAGATGCTCTGAAATGTCTCAACCGGGTGATCGAAGGAAAGCCCTACAGATCCCTGACCTGTCAGATTATATATTTCATCTGGCTTATGCCTGTCGACAGTCTGGAGAACACTGCGAAAATCATTCAAAGAAACTGATTCAAGACGTATATCGTCACGTATTCCGAGGCGCTCAAGATTATTAAAGGTCGACATCTGTGCGTCCCTTGAAGTTCCTATAACCTCATACCCCTTCTCAAGAAGGGAGTGGCACAGATAAGATCCGTCCTGGCCGGATATGCCTAATATAAGAGCTTTTTTCATATATCATCCCTCTATGATTATACGATTGTAAAAAACCCGAATGGCTTGTCATTTCGACTGTATGTCCAGCAGCTTCATCTCCTCTTCTATCATCATCCTTACCACATCCTCCATTAGATAGTGGGCCTTCCAGCCCAGATTCCGTAATGCCTTGCCCGAATCAGCATGAATTGTCATTATATCAGAAGGCCTCAGCAGACTTGGGTTTGCCTTCACATGATCCCTCCAGTCAAGTCCTACAGCTTCAAATGCCTCTCTTACAAAATCTTCCAGCTTCCTGGTATGACCTGTGGCGATAATGTAGTCTTCCGGATTTTCCTGTTGAAGCATACACCACATGGCCTCCACATACTCCGGTGTCCACCCCCAGTCCCGTTCAACCTGGATGTTTCCCAGTTCAAGACTATTCATTTCACCTCTTGCAATGCGGCAGGCGGCGTTCACGATTTTCCGCGTTACGAAACGAATGGGCCGGAGAGGGGATTCGTGGTTGAAAAGAATACCCGTGCAGGCATAAAACCCGTACGACTCCCGGTAATTGGCAAACTGACATGTAGAGGCTGCCTTGGCCACGGCATAAGGGCTCCTGGGGTGAAAAGGAGTCTGCTCGTTAGCCATTAATTCTCCCGTATTACCGAAACATTCTCCGGAACCCGCATTATAGATTTTGATCGGCTGGCCAAGATACCTTACTGCTTCCAGAAGGTTCAGCGTCGCAACACCAATACTTTGAAATGTCTCCACAGGCTGATCAAAGGAAAGCCCCACGGAACTCTGCCCCGCCAGGTTGTATACCTCGTCGGGTAAAATTTTTCTAAGGACCTCAAGGGTCCTCCTGAAGTCCCCAAGGTAAACCGATTCAATTTCTATTTTATCCAGAATTTTCATCCTCTTAAGACTTGAAAAGCTCCTCATCTCGGCATCTCTTGAACAGCCTATAACCCTGTATCCCTTCCGTAAAAGAAACTCGGCCAGATATGCTCCGTCCTGCCCTGAAATGCCTAATATTAAAGCCTTTTTCATATTAATAAGCCCTTTTGTCAAAAAAAAGACACTAAATTATAAATAACACACCATGGTGTAAAAAACACAAATCTACAGCGCTAGGGAACACGCAAAGGCAGGAATTCTTATTCTTGTTCGAAAGCTAAGAATAATGGCCGCTCCTAAAACAAAAAAGTCACTGAGAGCCCTGAGAAAGCCAATATCTTCAAACCAGATGGCATCCGTCAGGCTGATTATGAGTATGCCATAGAAAAACCAGGAGTATTTCTCATATCCCCTTGCGGATGAAAATTTAAGGGAATATAGCACACATAAGACAAAGAATGCAATCAGCAGGAACTCTCCCAAAAAAAACCCTGATTAATATTATCCATAGCCAGGTTGGAAACAATAAAATCATATAATCCGACAAATGGGAGACCAATTTGGTTGCTGCCTGAAAAAACCGGGAATTTATGCCAGTTGAGGGACAGAAGACACTGCCGGGAACAATAAGTAAATACAGGAATTCCGAAAAGATATCATTTTATCTCTAATGGTTCAATTCCCCCGAAGCTTGCTTCGTCTTGTCTTTCCTGACTTGATAAGCCTGCCCCGGATCTCGTGTCAGGGGGATCCAGCCCTAACCGGAAAGATTATGTGCTACAACTTCGAACATATTACTTGTTTCTAACAAAAATCATAAAAATCTTGACAAACTAAAGTTTAGAGTTACATCACGATTATAATTGATCACTACTGTCCCAACGTTGATATTTAAACAAGGGTTAAGTTGCTGTAAAGAATGGACAAACATCACAAAAAGCTATTTATCGATTTGAATTCAGAATTAACATGGGAGCATAATCCCCCATCACCTTATAAGGAGATGGCCCATGAATTCTGGACAAACTATCTTTTCTCAGTTGATGGAGTTCATTCCTATTTACGAGTTTCGTCAATGTCTAGTTGACAAAGATTACTTTTTTTTTTAATATTATTTTTGAAGTATTTTAGCATAAAATATATTGTTATATTTATTGGCTTACTTAGGTTTGAAAAGCATCTAACTTAGAGGGGAGATGGACATGAGAGCTAAATCAAAAAAGAAATTTGTTGTTTTTGCGGTTATCTTTTCCGTTATGCTGTTTTTTGCAGGTGCTTCATATGCGAGTCAGTGGTACTGGAGCATGAATATTGTTAAGATTGCAGCAAAAACGACTGGGACTGTTATCACCGTTAGAAATGATGCAGGAACTGTTACGGTACAGAAATATGTAGATCCGAGTGCAGCCAACGAACTGTTAGCAATTGCATTGACAGCTGACAGCCAGATTAAAAAAGTTCACGTTTATCACGATACTGGTACTGATTATATAACCGCAATAACAATTTCCAACGAATAACTGGATGATAAGACATTTGAAGTATTCGTGCTTAATGAATTTGTTCCCGAGTCATTAAGAGAGTGGTGTTTATTTAATCTACAGACCATGCTTTTAAGTAATGCTCATGAGCGAGCAGATTCAACAATAACTTCTGCAATCATATTGGGCCTTTCTCGTTATTTTTAATGAACTCATTATCTTTTTAATTGAGCTGAAGCGGTAGAGAGCATGAATTGCGTGGATGTTTTTGTTAATTAAAACAAATAACCAGGCAATTCTTTTACAAAATCTTACTTAACGACGACATTTAATTTTAAAGTCTCAGCTCCCCTTGAACCAAACCATGCCACCTGTTCTTGAACCATATCAAATTCAACGATATATTCTCCAGGAACATTGGGAGCCTTAACCTTTGCAGAAATTTCTACTTTGTCGCTTGGATTTAAATTGCGAGGTATAGCGGACCTTATCCCGTCATGGATAACCTTTTCACCGTTTTTCTTCAACCAGTGATATGCCAAATTGATTTTGTAATTACCTTTCACGACCCATTTTTGCCGGCTTGTATTCTCCAATAAAATCGGCATGTTAAAAATTTCATTTTTCTTGGCTTTAATGGTATTAACTCTGTAATCTTTTAACACTTTCATTGAATATTGAAACCCTTCTTGCTCCAACTTCTTGTCATTTAGTGAATCTTTAGGTGAGTATAATGTCACTCCTTTTCGCCATGAGGTTTTGTCAAATACGCTTCCATTTATTATGAATTCATCCATACGTTCGAAATAATCATGCTGCCAATTCTCATGATGCCATTTATAGTAATAAAACCTGCGGTTCCTTTTTTGCCATGGATCAATCTGAAAGGCATTTTCCCCTGGGAATTCCACATTGAGATTGAGAATAGCGTTTACCGTTGCCGGGATATCGCTCAGCATTGTCTGTGCATTCGAAACTTTTAACGGGATCCTTTCATTTGGCGGTTTAATTGCCAACAGGGGAAGTGCTGAACCAACTATTTTCGATAAATTTTTAATACTACTAATTGTATCATTAATCTGATTATTCCTGTTTTTAAGATTGACGCCGATACTATCCCCTGTATCTGCGGAAAGAATAATCAAAGAGGAATCATATATGTCCATTGACTTAAGCTTTTTCAAAAATTCAATAAATTGATTTAGGCAACATCTACATTGTATTTTTTTGTTCACCCTTGTAAAAGATAGCACATGTCCAGCATATTTACAATTTTCATTTATTATATACGGAGTATGTGTACCTGCTAGATGGATGTATTTGTAAACAGGCTGATTCAGGTTGACAGTCATATTATTAATAACATCGTTGAAAAACATTTTATGGGAAAAAAAACGAAATGTTGAAATTCCTTCTCGATCTTTGTGGGGGAAGAATAGCACTCCTGGACGCGTGAAGACAAGTCTTTGAAATAACCACTCTTGATTATTATATATATATTTCTTAATAAAATGAGGAACACACCTGAACAAAACTAAGTCAAGCATTAGCCCGGAGTTAGCAAGGTCATATTTCTTTTCTGTAACATTATAAGGTACAGGAATAAGATATTTGACGTTGTATTTGCCTGCTCCCCCCGACGGGTCAATTCCCTCACATAACGCTAGGTGAACTCTATAGCCCTTTTCAAAAAGAACATTTGAAATAGTTTTACCTTTGAGCGTACTTTTTAAAAAATTGGGCATAGACACATCATTTAGGTAAATCTTTCCGCTAAAGATTGCAGGGATACTCATTTTTGTAGTCGGAAAAGACCCCGTTGTTTCTCTAAAGAAAGTGAATCCATTTAAGGCATTAGAGTAAATATCAGGATCTTCCTCGATTATTTCCTGGAAAATGTCAGACTGAAATGCATCCATTAAAATATGTATCACATTTTGCCGGGAGGAAAATTGAAAAAGTTCTGGAGGGGGAGAAAGCTTAGAGTAAATTTTACGTTTTTGTTTCCATTCTTTCGGTTGTTGAATAACTGCAAAACCAATCATAAATAATTGCATGAAAATCATTATAACAGTCACCGGTACAATAAATCTGGAAATTCGCCTGGAAAGAATTAAGGCGAGCACTAAAAGAAATATCCATACGAACGAATCTATATAACCGCGCCACGAGCCCCTGGTCCAGTCAATACCTTGCCCATCCAATAATCCATATTCCCAGACAAGAAAATTGCCCTGAATATAGATAAGCAGGCCTACAATAAATAATATAGAAATGTATCGTCCCCGTAGAATCTTAGGGAACAATATCCCAATAGCTACCAAAACAAGTATGAGTCCTGCGGAAGGGATGATAAAAGAACTCAAAACAGATGTGAACGGAACTAAAAACTCATCAATGTTTCCATGGTATATGGTAAAGGGCAGAAATAGAAAAAGATTCAACGTGATCAGAAATGATACGGACCCTAATGGGAGAAACAGATCATAACTGGATCCTTTAACATCTTTATAAGCTTCATGTGACTGCTCATTTTGTACGCTCATATTAAGTTGTTTCATTTCTTTCAAAGATTAAAAAATGTATTTCTAAAATAATATTTAAGTTCAGAATGGATGCAGTAAGCTTCGTTTATTGTATCTTGCTCAATATTAAATCCCTCCCGAGAGCCAGCTTTTGATAGGACAAAACCCGAAGGTAAATCTTCCGGTAAAGAAGTATAACGCGATAGAGCCTTCCAAACAACCTCAGGATTATCACACAATTCTTCATAATCAACAAACAATAAGGTCATATCAAATTCTTTGGCATTTTTTAAAAGATATCGATACACCCTAGTCCATTGGTCTAACCAGTAATCCGGACTATCTAAGGATTTTGTTGATATGGTCTCATCAACATCAAAATAGCGATGATCGCTTCCAAATTCGTGGTGAACAAGCCATTTCATGTAATTTCTGGAAAACTTATTCTCACTATGCATCTCGACAAACCGCCGATGCTGATTAAGCAATGATAATGACTGCTGAGCAGGATCTCGATATGGAATTATAATAACCGCATTAGGAAAGGCCTTGTATATAGATGAGAGTCTGATAATGTTGTTATTGTTTTTTGATAGATAGCGATACGAATTGTTTATTTCCAATAAACTTGCTATATATTTTCTGAAGGCATGGATAACCTTTTCTTCAGCTTTCATAGGGATAAGCCTGTCAGGCAGGATATATTGGTCTCCGCAAAATATCCGCCAGAAAACCTCCTCCAGGGCCTCAGGACTGTCAAAATCTACCAGGATACGATCTCCATGAGATCGTTCACTTAAACTCCCATCTTTCGCAGAGAATCCAGTAAGTCCTTTCCAGAGGAACGGAGCAAGAGGAAACGGCATGTCCCTGTATGTCAAAGAACAAAACTCACCAGTTTCATAAAATAAACGCATGAGTGCCGTTGTACCGGCACGAGCCAGACCCGAAATGAACACATGTTTTCGATTTTGAACAGGCTCAGGATCAGATTTATTAAGAATTTGATCTGTCATAAAAGACATTTCAGCAATCATTCTGAAATTAAGGGCAAAATAATGGAGTAAACGGGCCCCGAGCCCATAGTCATTTTTTGCCATAACGTCCTCGCACAAAACCATATAATACAGCAAAAAAGGTAGTACCTATCAAACCGGCTGGAGATGAAAGAATAGTAGAAATATTAAAATTAAATGGGGCTGTAATGAAAACAGCGGCAATAAAAGGAGAAAAAATAAAAATCAAGGTGAAAACTAACGATAATGATCTACGGAAAATCAAACGCGCATATGCAGGCAAAACCTTTTCTTTCCAATGATCTGAGATTATGTTGCTCCTTATTATCAGAAAAATTTTCTGATAAACGACTACCATGTCTCGTACTGTTAAAAAAAGTTTTGATATTAAAAGGATTTCAACAGTCGCAATACAACAGATAATTATGATAAACCAGCTAAATATTTCAATCTCCATGTTTTATTTTTTATTGGATTTTTTCATTAATCCAAGTTTGATTAAAATCCTCTTCACAGGATACCAGAACACCGCAAAAACAGCTAAAAAAATGGATATGATAAAGCCGAAGATTACTGCAATTGTCCCGGCACCAAGTCCCGGCCCTATATAGGCATATGCAGGCGACGCAAAGATTGACATAATAAATGCTGTTAACAAAAACCATAATAATTTCATATATAATCCTCTTTATGTCTAATGTGCTAAATAAAATTACTAATTTTGCTCAAGATTAAACTCAATTCCATGAAGCGCCATGGCTAGCAATCTTGGGTCAGGTGAATCAGGCGACCGGGCTCCTGGAAGTACAAAGCGTAACGTATTCACATCGGATGGTTTTACTGTGGATGCAGGGAGGTTAAATGACATTATTTTCGACGAACCTGCCTGAACATCAAAATCTCTTACAAACTTGTCATTACAGTAAACCTGAATCTTTTGCCGACCGAGGGTATGAATGCACAACTTAACAAAAATTTTATTTCTGGAAATCTCTCTGGGAAGCCTAAAATGCAAGGAAGCTGAATTTCCTTCACTCCACCGAAATTTTTGTTCTGGCTTACTCCATCCATCAAAAACCAAGAACGGATTGTCGTTAAAAGACAATTCAGTCTCAAATGGCAGTGGCTTTAACTTTTGGATATCATGCTTTATTTCCATCCGGGAGGCAGTGTAATGCAATGAGGAGTTCTGCCCGGCATGCCATTCAGTTTTATTCGAAGCCGCCTTCAGGCAATCCTTCTCACTGATATCAAAATTAAAGAAATCATGGGGCAGCCATATCGCCTCAGATATCAAAAGAGACTCATTGCTGCCATATTTATTAAGCAGCTCAAACACGGTTTTCCCTATATTATTAACAATCAATACACGCCCTTGATTTGAACTGGTTATAAGTATGCTACCATTCGGTAATATCTGGTGATTCCCTCTGATATGCGAATAAAAATTGTCTCTTTTCCCTTCGTATATAACTTCACTCTGATAGTTGTTAACATTTATCCTGACTATTTGGCTGAATCTGAGGCTATCAGGAGCTTGGCCTACTCCATTTTTATCACGCATTTGATTATCATACACGGTAATACATCCATCCTGTTGCCAATCCGGATCGTGCTGCCTTGAGCACACACCGACCCTCCACCATTTGATTTTCTTTGAATCAGGATCAATAACCATAACAGCATTGAGCGATCTCATACTCAGTAAAAGATCCCCTGGATTAAATCCTTGGAAGGCACCCTTATATTGAACAGGAAGAGGCTCGATATCGTTGAAATGCCATCGCTCATGGAACCATTCCCCTTTAATATAATCGCGCCTGATTGACAGAATATCAACATCCGGATTTGATTCCATAATTTCTTCGACTTGAATTATTTGCAAAGACTCACCAGTTGCCGAATCGATTTTATGCAGCATATCATCTTTATCCATCGCCCAGATGCTTGATTCACTTTCCTGTTTTGATATCACGTGATTAAATTTACCAAGCTTAATCCATAGCACATTGGAACAAAAATCAATTTTCTGCATTCCATTGCCTGGATCACCATCATTGAAAATAAGTGAGCCGTCTTGATAAATTACCAATCCATGGGGAAAACGTCCCTGCGGAGGTTTGTATTCAACTTCTTTACCTTTTGGTAATTTTTTATTATATTCTTTAACTTCCGAAACAAAGGCTTCTTCATCAGGTACCCATTTATGAATTACAGTGCCATTTTCATCTATAAGTATTGCACCATGCAGATGCGTCTCAAAATCAAAGGCTCCCCATACGATTAGATAACCGGATGGAAATGCTTTTCCCTTGTCCATATAAATTTGAGGAAGAGAGCGTCTTTTTTTTAAGCCACCTATTTCTAAATTTTGATATTCCCCTTTTCTTTTTTCTTCAGGACGTACTAACAAACGCTCTGGCCGAATGCCCATATCATTGGCAAGTTTTTCTACAATTGACTTCTTGTTTACTTCTCCGCCCTTAACAAAGGCAACAAACTCATCCCTTATCTGTTTAACTGTCGAACCGGGGAATGTCTCATATTCACCTGCAAAAAAACCCCAACTGAAAAAGATAACCGCTACTAAAAAAAAGCAGGAAATAGGTCTCATATATTTCATATTGCTTCCTTTATTCTATAATTCACTTAACAAGTAGTTAACCTTTTACCTTACTCCGTTAACACAACATTTAGTTTTCTCACTATATTATCTAAAAAAAAGTCCTCACAAAGATCCAAATGAAAAAGAGTTTGAGCTATCATTTCAATTGATTTATCGCTTCTGATTGTACCATGAGAGCATTTTTTCTGGTGCTCCTTCATCAGTATGTTGAAAAAATCGCCGATAATTTTGCTGAAATCCAGCTTGCTCTTAGAATAGAAGACAAATTCGTTTTTCTTTTTTTCCAGGTATTTCCTGTCAAAGATATATTTTTCTAATAATATAGATATGTCATTATGCATATTATATACAGATACTTTGTCAACAAAGCCGGGCAGTTCACCATACCATCCTATGTCGCTTACAATAATCGGAATACCCATTTGCATGGTCCGGGCAACTATGCCTGATGTCTCCCCCATTGTTGGATAACGCAAGGAAACGATGATATCCATTTCTGACAGCATTTTATTAAATTTCTTACTCTCAGGCCTTCCATGAAAGAAAATACTCCTTTCAATTCCAAGTCTTACCGGAAGCTTGGGGATATCATCACATCCATCTCCCACAGCGCCAACTATATGTGCGTCCCAAAGTGATTTATGGGCTTTGAAGCCTGCAAGACTATTTATAATAACATCAATGTTTTTGTTTTTTTCAATCCCGCCAAAAACGCCGATCTTAACCTTTTCCCCTTCAGACACGGGTTTCTTCTCCACAATTTCCATCCCTTTTAATACGTGCAAAATCTGATATACGTTGAGATCAGGAAAAGCATCCATAACCTTTTTTTTTGCAAATTCAGAATGGACAATACATGCATCAGCATATTGAATCAGTTCCTCAAATAATGGGACCTCTGTAACTACCTCACACTCCCAGGGCATCTCCCCCAGTTTCATTAAGTCATTACACATTGAGGAGACATTCCTGCCGTACCATTTTTCCAGGAGACCAAAATAAGACTCCGAATCATTCTGCATCCATGTGATCCATCCCATTATATGGTGCAGAACCATATCATGCAGGTACACGATGCCGCCATATTCTCTGACCAGATCAAGCATATAGAGATGAAAATTAACATTGTTTCCCATTTGGTAAATGATCAGATCATAATCGCGTAATTTGTCCAGGTTACAGGTTTTGATCTGCAGGATTTTTATATTATTGAGCGGTTGAGGATTGTTACAGTCAGTATATACGTGTATTGAGATATCGAATTTCGATAACTCAGAAATTAAATCAAATGCATAATCGCCTATCCCTGTGTGCTGAGGTGGCCACGGTGTAACGACAGCAATATTTATCATAATGTATCAACCTTAAACATTTGCGAGTACCAGTTTTTCCAGTACGTTATCCCAGGTAATTCCTTTGGCAATTTTATATCCGCGAGAAGCCATTTCAGCCAGTTCTGTGTCTTTCATATCATACACCTTGCGCAGATTATCACCTATGCTGTCTGGATTTGTATCTGACACGAAACCCGAACCGGTCTCTTCAACAAATGTTTTTACTTCTCCGCTGTCAGAACAGGTTATGACTGGCTTCATAGCAAGAAAAGCTTCTATTGTTGCGTACCCGTAATCTTCATCGTAGGGCGCATAAAAGACTGCACGAGCGGCTGAGAGTTGACGGAGAAGCTCTTCATCGGTTAGGAAGCCAAGAAGCTCGCATCGCTTGGAAAGACCAGACTTTTCAATAAGCAATTTCAGTCTTTCGTCATCCTCTTTCCTGCCTTTCCCGATAATAGATATCTTAGCTTCCGGTACGAGACTTGCTGCGGAGATCAGTAAATCCGGCCTTTTGGGAGGTTCCAGTCTGCCAATATATATTATTCTTTCGCCGTAAGTGCCCGGTTTAATTTGATCTGCCAGAACCGGTGGCGGAAAAAGCGGCTCACTTAGGAATTCATTATATTTCATAAGTCTGGACGAAACCGTTCTTGAAATAGTATAAAGGCCTTTGCATTCTTCAAAGAATTTATTATCAAGACTGCGGATTTTATCTCTTATGACCTTTGCATCCTTTTCAAACCTCCAACTGTCGTATTCTGTATTTTCCAGATCATACAGTGTTCTGTGCTGGTGGATCAGCCAAAGGGCTTTATTGCTGTGTTGAACAGCATAGGTTGGGAATTTGGTTGCAATTACAAGGTCTATTTTCATTCCATCGGATTCAGATAGATCAACCATACGCCATGCCGTAATGTCATTCAGCATCTGTTCTTCAGGATACCACTTGAACGGAATTTGAACTATTTCCGCCTCAATTCCATCGATCCTGTTAATTGCATGGACCAGGCTCTCGCAGAGAAATTCAGCCCCACCTTTTACAAACGGGATTTGAGCATGCAATACAATAACCCTTTTCATTGTTTTTCTTTCTTAAATTAATGTTAGCTTAAAGCTTATCGTGCTGATTTGATTAATTATTTATAGTCTATGATTGTGCTACACATCTTTTATATCATTATCATTGCGGTTAGATTTGAAAAATTACATGTTTTATAGGGATTTTTTAAAAAGTTAAGTCTTTCAGAATAGTTTGTTCTGCCAATATAATATCCGTAATCAGCCTTAAAGATTAGCTAGTACCAATTTTCTCAAGACTTTGTCCCATGTTATACCCCTGGCAAGTTCATGTCCGCGAGAAGCCATTTCAGCCAATTCAACTTCTGTCATATCGTACACCTTGCGAAGATTGTTCGCAATGCTATCCGGATCTGTATCAGACACGAAACCTGAACCGCTCTCCTCAACAAATGTTTTAACTTCTCCGCTGTCAAAACAGGTTATAACAGGCTTTAATGCAAGGAATGCCTCGATTGTTGCATACCCGTAATCTTCATCATACGGTGCATAAAACACTGCCCTGGCGTTGGAAAGATACCGAAGCAGTTCTTCTTCAGGAAGAAATCCAAGCAGTTCGCATCGCTCGGAAAGGCCTGCCTTTTTAATAAGCATTTTCAGCCTTTCCTTTTCCTCTTTTTTACCTTTCCCTATAATTGATATTTTAGCTTTAGGGACGAGGCTTGCTGCGGAGATCAGTAAATCCGGTCTTTTATTAGGCTCAAGTCTGCCAATATATATAACTCTTTGGCCATAAGCCCCCGGTTTAATTTGGTCAGCCAGAACCGGTGGCGGAAAAAGCGCTTCGCCGTCAAACCCATTATATTTCTTTAACCGGGATGCAGTATTTCTTCCATTAGTATAAAGGCACTTGCATTCAGCCAAAAATTTATTATCAAGACTGCGGATTTTATCTCTTATGACCTTTGCATCCTTTTCAAACCTCCAACTGTCGTATTCTGTATTTTCCAGATCATACAGTGTTCTGTGCTGGTGGATCAGCCAAAGGGCTTTATTGCTGTGCTGAACAGCATAGGTTGGAAATTTAGTTGCTATTACAAGGTCTATTTTCGTCCCATTGGATTCGGACAAATCAATCAAGCGCCATGCCATAATGTCGTTCAGCATCTGTTCCTCTGGATACCACTTGAAAGGAAGCTGAACTAATTGCGCCCTGATTCCTTCCAAACTATTAATTGCACTGACCAAGCTTTCACAGTGGAGTTCGGCGCCTCCTTTCACAAACGGCACTTGTGCATTCAACACAATTACACGTTTCATTGTTTTTGCCTCTTTTGAAGGAATTCAGGAAATCCTGTTATGATAGTAAACCTCATTCTTTATAACCTATAATCGCGTAATCCATCTCATTATAGAACCATTTGTTTTTGAATTCATTATCGGGCTTATTTTCAAAATACTGCATATTTTTATGGAGACGGAATATAGATACATTATTAAAACCGCGTTGTTCGAAAAAAAACTGCATACTCTCCGGTACTAAGGGATTTCTGTGGGCGGGATCTCGGTAAAAACTGAAGGCACCAACAATCAAATTTTCCGGATTCGGTGTCTCAAAAATCACAAGCCCTCCCGGCTTCAACACCCTTAAGGATTCATCAAACAAAGCTATTAGTCTTTTAAAGTCCAAATGTTCGATTATATGAAAACCTGTAACAGCAGACAGGCTTTTGTCCGGAATATCTTTAAGACAGTCCAGTGCATCTGATTCATCCACATCCAACCCTAATTCGAGTGACAGTCTAACCATAGCCCTGTTAATATCAACACCCTTTGCATCATACCCTTCCTCTTTTAGCAATTCCAGCCACTCACCGCGTCCGCACCCTATATCCAGTATCTTGCCGCCACCTGCCCGTTGAATAACTTCATCGACATAAGGCAGGTATACCTTAAAACCTTTTTTTATATCCTCCCTTGTCCCTCTGAATTTATCCTCAAAAGAAACATACATAGCATCAAGAAGATGATCTTCTTCAATCAGCATTTCTTTTATATGATTTATACTAATGGGTTCAGGTAGGCCCTTGCGGGCTTCTTCAAGAAATGATGACAGGCACCTTTGCTGCTCGAGGATATTCAATTTCTGGTCCCTGATCTGTCGGGTTATTCTGTTTATTTCTTTTTGAATATGTTCAACCTGACCTTTGTCGATTTTCTGCTCTAATACCTCCTCAAATCCTTCCCTCAATTGATTTAGATCTTCTCGATCAGCCTTATTTTCATCCAATGCCTTCAGATCTATAACGTCTGCCTTTGCTTTCCTCAACTGATTTAGATCTTCTTGATCAGCCTTCTTCTCTTCCAATGCCTTCAGATCCCCAGCATCAGCCTTGGCTTCCCTCAACTTATTCAACTCTTCTCGATCAGCCTTCTTTTCATCAAAGGCCTTCAAATCTACGGCGTCTGCTTTTGCTTCCTTCAACTGATTCAGCTCTTCTCGATCAGCCTTCTTTTGCAATAGTGCCTCAACCTGTCCATATCTATCAATCAGCTCATTAATCTTGAACTTGACTCTGTCGGCAAGAGTATTGGTGTAGATCTGCCGGTCATGAAATTGAGCAAATACATTGTTTTCAAGTATGTTCACATTGCGTATAATTACTGGAAGATTGACCAGACCGACTGCAAGCCGAAAAAAGAATCCCAGCAAGGGGATTCGAAAAAAGGATTGAACAATTAAATTTAAAAATAATCCTTTTATTTTGGCCTTTTTCACTCTGCCTTCCGGTGAATAACGCAACCTGCCCAAAATCTCGGCTTTGGACATGTAACCTGAACGAAGGCTCTCCAGAAAATGCTGCATTCCTCCTGAATCCGGCTGCCTTTTCAGGACACCTCGATAAGCGTTCCTTACAAAGTGTGAATCATGATAATTCAAAAAATCCTTAATATCATATTCTTCTTTTAATTCAACTGATTCCGGTTCCGGGATAATGTCTATATTAAAAGGCTCGATACTGGAAGATACGTTATTCCGAAAATCCTGCACCGAATTATAAGAGGTGTCGGGTCTCGTTTTTTCCCTTTCTCTGTATAGTTTGACTTCAGCCTTTATCTTTTCAATCAGCTCATTGATATTTTTTTTCATTATTTTATTTTCTGTCATTTCCAATTAGCCTTAATATAGCATCGCAAATCACTATTACAACTTTTAAAAAATAGTATTTGCTAAGGGATTTTTATGCCTCAAATCGTTATTCACAAAATATAGCATATTCCATTTGGTTAAATGAGAGAAGGCTTCAGGTACATTTTTGCAACTTTATATAAACAATTTCTTATTTGGATTCAATCTCTATTGTCGGTTCCATCCAGTTACTACCCACAAACTGGATCCTATTGACATTAACAACGTTGAATACTAGAGCAAGATTGAGCCATTCATAATTTGCGGTCATGTGGGTATCACGATCGTGCAGTGCTACTTCTACCGAGTAGCTTCCAACTCCAAGGTTGGCTGAAAAAGACACTGTAAACAGATATTCATCTCCTGCTTGCGGATTATGAATTACCTGTTTAGTGTGCCAGGTATTGGTACCGTACATAACCTGTCCCAGACGATCTTTGATGCCGTACCCGAAGACCAGGGTTTCCAACGACTGCAATACTCCCGCTTTGACCCGAAGCTCAACTGGTTCTCCCACAGTTACAAATTCAACCGGTTCACCCTTGGCGTTGTAAAGTCCAATTTCTTCTACTACAGCCTCCCCTGTTCCGGAACGAGTTTGGACTTTTCCCACCTCATGTTGTCTGACTTCAACGGTGCTGTTCTCCTTTTCCGCGATAAGGGCATTGTAAAAATCCATCACTTCTTCAGGATTGCCGTCTTTGATTATAATGCCATCTTCCAGAAGTATCGCCCGGTCGCAGAGGCTCTGGATGGCGCCACGATCATGGGAGACAAACAGGAGGGTTGTGCCCTCTTCTCTGAATTCGCGAATCCGGGAAAAGCTTTTGTGCTGAAAGTACGCATCACCGACAGATAACGCCTCGTCCACAATCAGGATCTCCGGACGCATACAGGTTGCCACAGCAAAAGCCACCCGGACATGCATGCCTGTAGAATAGGTGCGCATGGGCTGGTTGAAATAATCACCCACCTCTGCAAATGCCTCAATTTCATCTATCTTACCGTTTATCTCGGACAGCTTAAGCCCGGCCAGCTGGGCACTCATGTATGCGTTCTGCCGACCGGTGAAATCCGGGTGAAACCCCATGCCGAGTTCCAGGAGGGCCGAGATACGGCCGTCGATTTCCACGGTTCCGGTCGTGGGCCTGGTGGTGCCGGTAATGATCTTGAGTAGTGTGCTTTTCCCTGCACCATTTACTCCTACAATACCCACAGATTCACCCTGATTCACATCAAGTGTGATATTCTGCAGAACCCACCTCAACTCATGGTGCACGCCAAGACCTAACCACTCGGCCAGGCGGCCGTATTTACGGGCATAGCGTTTGTATGCCTTGCCTATATTATTAATGCTAAGATAACTCATAAAATACGTGATCAGGGGTCAGGGGTTAGAGATCAGTATTGTATTCTCTTCTCGATAGATTTTCATAGACCGTTTACCATTCGATCAATTTCCGATGTTTTATCAAGCAGGTTATTAAGCTGCTCTTCATCAATATATCCAAGCCTTTGAGCTATGTAGATATGGGTTTCAAGCTCTGCAAGAGATCCGGAAGTGATTGAAAGAAATTGGATAAACTCTTTGCTGTGCTTTCGCTGATGTCCCTCTGCGATATTTGCCGGTAACGATACAGATGCACGTTGAATTTGGCTGGAAAGACCATAAACTTCGCTTTTAGGAAACGTTGCTGTCATCTGATAGCAAGTTGTAACCACGTCCATTGATTTTTGCCACACTTCCAAGGCCCTATAACTTATTACCATTTCCAATCCCTCTAACCTCTGTTCTCTAATCCCTTTTCCCTGATCTCCGGTCCCTGCCCCCTGCTTTACTACAATTCATCCACAATTTCACCCTGCAGTTTGAAAAAGGCAAAAATCCCTAGAAAAACAGAGACTACCGCCAGAATTAGCGGGTATATAAGACCTGTCCAGTGGGGCACCTGATGTTCAAGAAATATGCCCTGATATGCCTGAATCAAAGGCCAAAGCGGATTCAGGCCGAGTATTTTCTGGGCTGTATCCGGCAGGGTGGATGCCACATAAACAATCGGGGTCAACCAAAACCAGAACTGCAGAACGACCTGGACCATCTGCTGGACATCCCGGTAAAAAACATTGATGGTGGCGAGCAGCATACCCAGGCCTATTGTGAACAACAATTGAATCGCAACTACCGGCAGTAATGTCAAAATTACCCAGCCCGGAAAGGATGAAGTAATAATGAGAAATAATATAAAGAGAGATATTATAATGGCAAAATTCAGTATGCTTGACACAATAATAATAATGGGCAGGCATAGCTTTGGAAAGTTGATCTTTTTGAGCAGATTAGCGTGTTCCACAAAAATATTTACGCTTCGGCCCAGCATTTCAGAAAACAGTCCATACGTAAGTACACCTGAACAGAGGTAAATTGAATAGGCAAACTTTGAATCATGGGCGGGCATCCCGGGGCGCATAAGATTGGCAAAAACGACCGTGAATATTATAATAGTGGCAAGAGGCTGTGCAATAAGCCAGAAAGGTCCGAACTGGGTGCCGGTCCAGCGGGACTGGAATTCCCGTTTGACCGAACTCCACATCATTCCCCTGAAGGCCCATACATCTTTAAGCATGCCTATGCTGATCATATAAGGGTGGCCCCACCTGGTAAAAAAATTTTTGAAAATAATATTTAATGGCAATAACTACCATTATCTTCCGGAATTCTGCTCGGCAACCTGGGCAAAAACCTCCAGAGTTTTCACTGCGGTCTCTCTCCACGAAAAATCCTTCGCTCTCTCGAAACCACGCTGAATCAGAGTTTGCCTTAAAACTGAATCTGTCATCACTCTGTCAAGGGCATGAGCAATATCTTCCTCGTCCGCCGGGTTTATCTGAAGGGCCGCATCACCGGCTACTTCAGGTATGCTTGATACATTCGAACACACAACAGGACTGCCGCATGCCATTGCCTCAATTATGGGGAGTCCAAAGCCTTCATAAAGACTGGGGTAAACGAAAGCTGATGCCCCCGTGTACAGGCATGCCAATGTCTCTTCGTCCACATGTCCTGTAAAAACTATATTTCCCTGCAGCTTCTGTTCATCGATAAGCTGCATCCATTTTTTGTCCCCCCAACCCTGCCAGCCGGCCATTATGAGAGGAATTTTGTTCTTAGCAATATTCAATGCCCTTACCAGTAATGAAAGATTTTTTCTGGGTTCCAGGGTTCCAACAAAAAGAATATATTCTTCAGGCCACCCACGCTTTTTAAGGACCTCTGAAACCTCGGCCCTGCTTCTGGGGTAAAAGATTGGATCAGGAGCCAGTGGTATTGACGTCACGAGATGGGACGGCAGGCCTATATCTTCAATAATTTCATTCCTTACATATTCGGAAATGGTAAGGATATGAGAAGCGTATGGAAGCCTTCTCTTAAAAAAAAGATCAAAAAACCATAGCCGTTCCCTGGGATGTTCCTTCCTGTGCTTTATAAGAGAAAGGTCATATATTGTATATACAACAGGAATATCTTTAATCGCTGCCGGGAAAAAAGCGGTTTCGTGATAGATGTCAAATCTTTTATGCCGACAGCACCTGCGCAGGCGAATTTCAAAATAGCGCCAGTGAAGGACTCTTAAAGCAGTCACCACCGGGTCCGGCAATTGCCAAATTCTCTCAGTAAACTTACACCAGGCACCTGCTTCAGCCTGTAAAGGCATCTCGGAATTGGCTACAGGCCCTGTAAAATAAGTAACCGAAGTATCAGAAATATCCTGCAATTCATTATACAGGCAACGCACATACCTTGAAACACCTGTAAGTAAACCAGTAAGCGCCATTCCATTCACTAATATATTCATCGAATTGCTTTAACCTCGATTGCTGATTGATAAGTTGAGGGGCCGATAAAATCCTATCGATAAATTAGGTATATAACCCTTAGTTCCCCTCTGAAGCAGGACAGCGAATACAACATAATAAACAGACATGAAAAGGACGGGATCAATAATCCACCACAGAAAACTCAGGTAGGTTCGTGCTGCCTCTGAACGGAGATTTGCATATGCCTTGAAAAAAACAAGTTCAATATATCGTCGGTTCAACATACTTTAATATCTTCTTGAAGACCTGCTCCATCCGCTTGATATTCAAATAAAAAAACTACGAATGACACTATTAATTGATAGATGGAGAATAGAAGAAAGATGGCAGGGTGTCAAGTATGCAATTGGCAGGGCAGGAACGTACTAAGGGTATAGGTGATAGGTAATAGGTGATAGGTGATATCAACGGTGTCCAAAATTCTTTAAAAACATAGGCGATAAAAGGATGCTGTAAGGCCATGAGAGCCATCTGGGAAGGAGGTAAAACAAGGGGTCTTTTTAGTTTTATGACGCTGTAAAGTGCTAAAATAATAAATAATAATGCTTTTGTAGCTTGACTTTTCCTTGAGGGCCGGAAAATTTTTTACTCATGGCTACTCAAACATCTACAACAAAAACAGTATTCGGAAAGTTGATCCAACCATTAATAGGCCTGGTCAACAAATGCAACTACAAA
>Ga0209408_1000038_pt1 | contig 100578 bp, 79 predicted proteins | sample AD_UKC107_MetaG_FD_184422 | JGI IMG/M metagenome (GOLD analysis project Ga0209408, IMG submission 184422) | Active sludge microbial communities of municipal wastewater-treating anaerobic digesters from Hong Kong - AD_UKC107_MetaG (SPAdes)... | ecosystem: Engineered > Bioreactor > Anaerobic >... | reverse complement strand
CCGTTGAGTAGGAGAGTGTCGCGTGATCCATGGAAAAATCATCGTAAGCATCCCAGACGACAAGGTGTTGCTGGCGGTCAGATATCGTATCCGAATAGGCCCATGATTCGCCACCATTGGGAGTAAGGACATTGACAAAGGGAGATTGACCATCCAGAACTGTCAGATAGAGCGGGGAACAATCTTCACTCCCCTTTTCATCAATAATTTCATGCCATATCGTATAATTTCCCGGTGCATCGACGCCTACTTCCCTAAGATCACTCTCAGTTAGAATGAGATTTTGACCGGACCGATCCAGATTTACTCCGCATACGGTCGATAAACCATGCTGAAAACTCCAATCGTAGCCTGTAATACTATCAAGCTTGTCATGAAATGGTGTACGTGTGGTTGGATTGGATCCATCAGTCGAATCAAAACTGACAAGGGTAAGTTCCTGTGAGGGGGTAAGTCCCAGTGTATAGATTGAATAAAGGTCACCAGTCTCATTAAGGCTGAAAACCAGGTCATCCGTATCCGCGTAAGGATCACCGACGCACGGGTCAGGGGAAGATATGGCCCAACGAAGACTGGCTCGAACAACCTGCAGAGTTCCAGGAAGAAGGACAAACTGCGTTGAAAGCACATTCAAGCCAGGGGCATTGGGCGTTAATGTGTCAATTAAATCCCAATCGTCGGAAGTAACATCACTGTTGTAATAGAGATCCAGCCGGTCATCAGCATATGTTGTGTCTGCCCAGATTGTGATTTCGACCTTTATCGTCTTTCCAGGTGAAAACACTTTTCCATCCAGAGTACGGACTGATATTCTGTCAACTGATTTATCTTGATGGAAAGTACCCATGCTTCCGTCGGCACAGGCATCGATTGTATTCGGTTGATTGAGCTCCGATTGACCTGTAATATTGTCACGACTCTCGAGCAAATTTATCGAATCACACATACCCACCGGGGTCATGCATGCCGGAGCCAATATCGCAGGGTCATAAACAGCGGGATTCAGCAAAGGCAGGGCACTGGGAGTTGTATTCGGGTACAGGATAACACCGGTCTGCGAGAAATCTGATCCATCCCAGATGATCATTTCTTCACCCGTCCAGATCGCGCTGTGGCCTCTCCTACCTTTTGGGGCACCCTGATCAGGTGTAGGTCTCCAGACATCCTGGTTAGAGAAATAGATGCCACCCTCGTCATAAGCCCCGACAGCCAGACCTCCTCCCCAGATGATCATATCCAGGCCTGACCAGATCGCCGTATGGCTCGATCGTTCTGCAGGAGCACCGGTTAGAGAAGTACTGGTCCATAAATTCGCATCAGGATCGTATTTGCCCCCGTCTATTGGATACACTCCCGCACCTGCATTACCTCCCCATACGATCATTTCAGATCCTGTCCATATCGCAGTGTGATCATTCCGGGCTGTCGGTGCATCTACCAGCGCAGTCCCTCCCCAAATGTCCAAAGGAGGAGGGAAGTATTTTGCTCCTGACTGAAAATACCCTGTCGAGTCTCTACCGCCCCAGATGATCATTTCGCTTCCGGTCCAGATCGAAGTGTGAGAACTCCGTGCTGCGGGAACATTACAGAGCAAACTCGTATCATCGCATGTAGAAATCCATGTATCATTGTCAGGATCGTATAAACCTCCCGAATTAACCCGGTCGGAAAGACCGATCCCGCCCCAGACAATCATATGGTCGCCTGTCCAAACTGCTGTATGGTAGAAACGTTTTTCAGGCGCTGTCAGATCATTTGTAAGCTGCCAGCTGTCCATTAGAGGGTCATAGATACCACCCGTATTTGTCCGTGGCTCGTCTGGAAAATTTACTCTCAGGTAGCCGCCCCAGACAATCATACGGTCACCCGTCCAGACCGCTGTATGATGAGTACGTCCGTCTGGTGAACCATCTGTACTGGTGGGTGTCCATAGTCCCATGGCAGGGTTATATTTCCCGCCCGTATTGTAGGAAACGGTTGTGGTTGATCCTCCCCATACAATCATTTCACTACCTGTCCAGATGGCCGTGTGTCCGGTTCGTTTTTGAGGTACTTCTGCTGCGGCATAGGTAGATATCCAGTTATCCAATGCAGGGGAGTATTTTCCTCCGGTGTTGAGATAGGAACCGCTGTATAGTCCACCCCAGACGATCATTTCACTTCCTGTCCAGACAGCAGAATGATTGGATCTTATTTCCGGAGCTCCTGCAGTTGGCACGCTCTCCCATGTATCTTCGAATGGATTATAACGCGCTCCATCGGCAGAGATTACACTGCCCCAGATGATCATTTCCGCACCTGTCCATACCGCACTCTGTCCGCTGCGAGCGGATGGAGCATCCACCACATTGGTGGCACGCCAGCTATCTGAAATTGGGTTATAGCGCCCTCCAGCATTCGTGGAAGTCGTTCCTCCCCAGATCACCATTTCCTGCCCGGACCAGACGGCGGAATGTCCATATCGTTCTAAAGGAGCACCTGAGGTTTGAATTGCCGTCCACTCATCCAGAATTGGATCATAACGGCCACCCGTGCTTAGAGCATTTGATCCCTGCAACCCTCCCCAGACCAACATTTCACGCCCTGACCAGACTCCCGAGTGGTTTCTGCGTGCATCCGGTGCTCCTGTCAGTGTCGTGGGGGACCACTCGTCTGATAAGGGATTGTATTGAGCCCCCGAATCGAGTTGACTTCCGGGAACGCCCCCCCCCCAGATGATCATCCTATCGCCTGTCCAGACCGCAGAATGTTGTATTCTTGGCGATGGCGCGTCCAGGGCTGACAGGTCTCGCCATGTATCCACCTGCGGGTTGTATGCCCCACCAGGTTTTGGGCTTCCATTTCCCCAGACGATCATCTCTGTACCCGTCCAGACAGCGGTGTGGCTGTAGGTTGCGTCGGGCGCATTCGTAAGAGATGTCGGCTCCCATGAATCTGTGGCTGGAGTGTACCTGGCCCCAGTGTTGGTAAATGAATTACTTCCCTTGACACCTCCCCAGATGATCATTTCCGTTCCCGTCCAAACTGCCGTGTGGCTGGAACGAGCAAGCGGTATAAACCATAATTCCTGCCAGGAATCAGGGCTATCAGGCATGGATTGTAAAGAGCGCTGCCCATCAGTTCCCGAAAACTGCGGCAGGGTGTACGTGAAGAATTCATCCTTAATTGCAGGGAGTACGTTTTCTCGAACGTCTTCCTCGAACCAATGATCGAAAGACTGCTTTATAAAGGTTATTGTTGCTCCATGGATTTCCTTGTCACTCTTCTCATAAGTTATATAGCAGACAAAGGAGTCAGGATTTTCATCCAGATTCACAGACTCAGGGCTGTCTGGAAAGAGGGAAGATACGTATCGAAAGATCTCGACATTTACAAGCTGCCATCTGTCTCCTGGATCAGTATCGATGGCATCTTCGGAAGCAACCAGAAGTACTTCACAGTAAATACCTTCTTCGGGCACAACCTTTTCGGCCATATAAGTGTCAGCAATTTGCCGGGCCCGATCTCTTATTGAACCGTGGATCTCACCGTCATATGCGTACCAGTTCCGTATTAATCGGTCCGATAATGCGGGGCGGATCAGACATTCGGCAATTAAATGAGGGTCGTTATTCAGAGCCTGGAACAATTCCTGCAGCACATCTGAAGCTCTTGAGTTTCCAACAATTCTATTTAATTCTGCTTGCAGTTGTTCACCAGAGAGTGGCCGTCGCCAGTAATGGTCAAGCGCAGCCGATTTCAATAGGTAGTCTTCAACCTTGCTACGGAGAAGCTTATCTGATATTGCTACCTCAAAAGGTGGTTTTGGGCCGGGATTCTCCATGGGCCAGATACGGTGGTCATAATAGACCCGCTCGATAGCTCGCTGAGCCTCCACCCGTTCCTTAAACGTCAGCACATGTTGGGCCTGCAGGGGAATCACTACAAGACCACAAAGGGTAAACAGGATAACCAGCTGTCGCATAGGCACCTCAGGGTTCATAGCATAGTCACGCGAACCATCTCTAAGGATATTATCCCACAAGGATTGTCAGGATAGAGTGATCTCCATCACTTACTCCCGTCGATACACTCGCCTATTTTTTTTTAGAGATTCTCTCAGGTAATGAAAGGCGCTACTCCCAGGTTCCCCGGAATTCACATTTGGGATCTCCCCGGTGGACACAGGATATCTTTGAGATTGTCACATTTCTTGCCCCGGCCAGCTCGAGGGCCTTTTCGAAATACCCCTTCATCATGGCGCAGAGTGTAGGAGAAGAGTCTTCCCAGTCTTCAATCACGACACGCATATCTTTTGGTCCATGCTCAATGGCATAGGCCTTTCCATTGTCAAAATATTTCTGATAGAGATGCCCCACCTTCTTGATCACATACGCGGGAGAAACGATCGCCAGAAAGACACGGTAGATCCCTGTGAGTGCATATTGAGCGCTGAACTTTCCCATCTCTTCGATTACCGCAAGGTTCCTGTCTTCAAAATGGGCGGCTACCGCCTGACGGAACCGCTCCAGCGGACCCTGGGGATACCAGTTGGACACGAGGATAATCCCTGCCAGCGCCTTCCGGTCCTCCTCCGTCATTGTAGTCAGGATTTTCTGAAGCACTTCCTCCCCATAACGGTCCCGGACGAACTGCTGTTCAACTTTGTATCCGACGCCCTTGATTTTTCCCATACAGAGAGTGTATCACAACACTGTGCTCAGAAAATGAACAATCCACGATCATGGGCCTTCGAAGGGTCTACCATGCCTGCGGGAGGGAGTGTTGACGCGCCATAAGTGAATTACCGGGCGATAATCGTCTGCGAAGACCTCCATCACGTACAGAAGATTCCGTTCCGCGTCATAAGCGGGAGATCCTAACCGATTCTTCCTCTGGTCGTCAAATCCGTTGTACATTGTCACATCCGCCATGTCCGCGTTCAGGAAGAGCCGATCATCAATGTCCAGGACAGCATAGGGCTGAGGTTCCCATGGTTCCATCGTACCCGCCGCGACACGGGCCAGATCCGCCGGATCGTAAAAGAGGATCTTCGCGTCAAACCGGGAAGACCACCAGCCCCGGCTCTGGGTCTCAACGGCCGCTCCTTCACAGGGGGCAATATCTTCTGCCGTGCAGGTTGTTTGACCATCGGGCTGGGTACACATAAAATCCCCTACCATGTAGACGCAGGGAGCTCCCTCCGGATAGAGGGGCGGCGGGTCTGTACCTGCTGGTGTGTAAAAGCCATACCAGTTATACCCCGATCCTTTTGTCCCGGTAAAGAGAACAGCATCATTCCCCCCCGACTGGATCCAGGCTCCTCCCGTCCATGAATCCGCGTGGCTGTAATGGTTTAGTGTATGCCCCTCTTCATCCCCAACGACAGAATAGTGGAGAAGGGGTACATACGACATTTCGGTATTCGGGGCAGGCGGGCTCCCGACGGGTGCCCCTTCCAGCCACGGGGCAATCGCGTAAAGATTCGGTCCCATGCCCGACCAACCTCCATCGCGGAACCTTCCCGTCGCCAGACTTCTCCCGCCGGTGTTTGAGGAAGCCCAGCCATCGGGAATGGCCATGAGGTAGTCGTTGACTCGGTAAATAAACCCGGAATTATTCTCCGCCTGGGTGCCCACCCACCATGCCCCCTGCGTGTCCGGATGGGAAAGGTCCGTACCGCACCAGGCGTGGGTCGGCGCCACCGTTACGCCGGGTTCCTCGTGATAATGCTGACCCCAGGCCAGGTAGAGCAGACCCTCCGATTGACCCTGTTGGGCAGGGAGGTAAACCATGCCCACCCTGGGGAGTTCGACAAACATGGAGAAGAGACTTTCTCTCACATCGGAGAACGGCTGCAGCGTCACTGCCATGGGAAGGCTCTGCACATTTCGGGTGACGAGAGGAACCGGAATGGAGAATTCCGATACCAGATTTTCACTGTCCAGCCCCGTCGCGAAGAGAGAACCCGGAAACCCATCGGAAGCTCCTGCCGGATCTCCGTGCGGGAAGTACGCCATGGCTTCCCCGCTCCAGTCCCAGGTCTCCGGGTATTCGGTTGTAACCTCGGGAAGACGAAAAGCTCCCAGGTAAACCAGGTCGGAAGGCTGGAGCCTGCCTCCAAAGAGGATTGTCGGGATGGCCATAAAAAGAAAAAGGCTCTTATATAACAAGCCTGAACCGATTAACTTTTCCCCGTTTAACCGAACAGTGGTATTTGCTCTCATTTTTCCTCCCATAAGAAAAATTCATTTCCCTTACTCGAATTATAGGTCTCCCCCCGGATAGGGTCAATGCAAAGGAATGAGATAATCTGGGATAATGAGACCATGAACCACAATCCCAAGGTCGAGAAGATCCCTGGAAGAAAGAGGAGTTCGTACATTCTTATGATCTTTCCCCTCCTTTCTTTCCTGCTCCTTGCAGCCCATCTCCTCCGGAGAGGGTATGGGCTGGCCGGTCTGACCCTGGTGATTATCGGAACCACCCTCCTCTGTATTCCCCGGTGGTGGTCCGGCTGGATTCTCCAGGCTCTGCTCGCCGCGGCCTGCCTGGTCTGGATACGGACCTTTTTTCTCCTGTCGTCGATGCGGATGGCTGCCGGCGAATCGTGGTCTCGCCTTGCAATCATCCTGGGCAGTGTCATTCTCTGGACACTGATCTCTCTTGTTCTATTCTGGACCAGAGGATTCAGACAGAGATTTTCCTGAGTAATAGTGAAAACTGTTTCCCGTTGACGTAACAGATTCCATCTATTTTGATCTGCGGTATCGTCCCACCAGCCGGGTTTCTCCGATAATGTTTTCCTTCATGGCGGCTTCAACCTCTTTCTTATCCGCGCCAGGTTTCAGGTTCAACAGAATATCCAGAGCATACAGCCGAAACACATACCGGTGTGTGCCCCCGGGAGGACAGGGGCCTCCGTAGTCCTGACGACCCCAGGAGTTCTTCCCCCACGTAACGGAAGCCATGATTTCCTTTCCTTCTTTCGTGGCAGCATCGATCGCTCTGATATGATGTGGGATATTAAAGATGACCCAGTGATCCCAGGTACCCACGGGTGCATCGGGATCATCCATGATAAGGGTAAAGCTCCGTGTGCCTTCCGGAGCTCCTTCCCAGGAGAGAGGCGGGGCCAGGTCCTTTCCATCGCACGTATAGAGAACGGGAATCATCTCCCCTTCCCTGAACGCTGTGGAACGGAGGACAAATGGCCTTTCATTTTCCGGTGTTGCGACACTCAGGGCAGCGGGCAGGACAAGGATAAAAAAGATCAAACTTATGGATCCACCCATAGATACCTCCTGATCCTTACGTTACGCCTGCCACTCCAGGTAGTCAAGGAAAAGACTTATCCTTTACGTTAACGATATACTATCAACATATACCATGAATCCTGCAAATCTCTTCCTGGGTGGGTCGTACATCCTGATAAGCTTTGTCCTGATCGGTCTCTCCATCCCTCTCCTGCATAGAAAAATCCCAATGAACCAATGGTATGGCGTTCGGATCCCGCAAAGCTTGGAATCGGAAGAACGCTGGTATGCCATCAATGAGATGGGTGCGAGGGAGATGATCTATTGCGGGGTGGTACTTCTTTTGATGGCTGCCGTTATCTTCCTTCTTCCACTATCGAAAGAGCAGCCCTGGATAATCATCCTTGCGGCCTTTTTTCCCCTCCTTCCGCTTTTTGTCATGACGGTCCGGATTCTAATGAAGGCTCGATCCTTTTGATTGATAGTTTCAGCGGAAGCTGAACGGTCGGCTGTGGCTTCGGTCCCGGTAATCCCTGACCAACCGGACGTAGTTGTAGATCCGTATCACATCCCCCTGGGGTCCATGTCCAAACGGGTAGTCCCCGGGGTCCCCCACTTTGGGATCGCTTCGCTGGGCACCGGCACCGTGGACATCCATATAGGTGTAGATTCCCGACCCCGGCGGAACTTCCATCCACCCTGAGGCCCTTCCAAAGGCGACATAGGCTCCGTACATCCCCGGCATGATTGAACCATTGGCGTGGGTTGTGGAGGACCAGAAGTAAGGATAATCCTTCTCACCGATCTCATTGGTGATGGAGGTGATGGAAAAGATCGGATCCAGGGCTGCGGAATCGGTAACGGAGGGGGCACGGGTGTAATCAACAATGCTCTGCAGTTCCTTCGCATTGGGTAAGCGCCAGTCGGTATACCCCAGATACGCTTCCTGGTTTTTTTGGTCGACCCAGGCGAGAGCCTCTTCCCAGTTCATCCCGACACCGCTGTCCTCCCTGGACCACATGAGACCGCTGGACCGATCGCTGACGGTCCCGTCTCCGTTGTCAAAATAATCATTTGCACCATAATCGGTTCTCCCCCGGACATGAAGAACGTAAAACCGTTTCCCCTCGCTCTGACCGGGAGGCGGGTCGATTCCATAGCCCTTGATCCTGCCATCCGCAAAGTTAACCCCGAACATACCTCGCGATCCCATCATTACAGTTCCCATATAGAGCGTTGATGTCACAAATTGTGCATCGATGATCCGCTCCCCCTCTCCGGTATCCCCATAGGCGAAATCAAAATAGTCTGTATCAATGAAGGGTACCAGTTCCCGGGAGACTTCCTCTCCGCTGGGATCAAGCCCGCTGAAGAGAATCAGAGAGTAGAGCTCCTTGATCGTGGGAATCCGCCAGTCGTCATACCCGGCCAGATCAAAAGCTTCCGCAGCAGCTATAGCTTCGTCCCAGGTCAGCTTATCATCATAATTAATCGAACCGTCCCCATTTAAATCAGGACTTTTCTGCCACATCAGCCCGGTAACATTGTCCGAAATCGTGCCGTCCCCGTTATCGGTATAGGAGGGCGGATTTCCAGCGTACTGAGAATCCTGCCCGTAAAACCGTTCGCCTTGCTGGGGACAGGAGATGGTACTCGATGTATTAAAACAGAGAACCTGAGCCGTATCGACCACGGGATAGGTTCCTGCCGAGAGACATGAAGTGATCAGGAGGCAAAAGCATGCATGAAGCCACAGGATCCTTATTAGAGAGCGCCTGGTAAAGGTATTTTCAGGTGTCATTGGCATCTCCTTCTCATAACGTTCATTTCATAAGACGGGTCCGTGCAGGGTGTGGATGACACATTCCGGGAACTCCAGACTTTCTCCCTCGTATAAAGGAACATAATCACAGGTTCTTTTCCAGAGAGGATAGAGAGGAGGGCATATGGTACTCGGATGGCTGCTGGCAGTGACACTGACGATTACACCTACCGCGCAGGAAATCACCATTGATGGAAGAATCGATGAACCGGCCTGGGAACAGGCCCTTATCATTGAAGATTTTGTTGAAATGAATCCAGGGGACAATGTTCCCCCTCCGGTCCGCACCGTGGGATATGCGACTTACGACAGGGAGCATCTCTACATTGCCTTTCGCTGTTACGACCCTAATCCGAAAGACATCAAGAGCCGATATACCGATCGGGACGGAGCTTCAGGCGACGATTTTGTCGCCCTGCTGATCGATACCTTTAACGACGAACGGCGGGCGTACTTTTTCGAAACCAACGCCCTGGGCGTCCAGATGGACGCGACCTTTCTTGAGCCCGTCGGTTATGACTACTCATGGGATACCGTCTGGGCTTCCGCGGGCCGTTTAACCGATTTTGGATTCGAGGTCGAGATGGCCATTCCCTTTAAATCGATCCGATTCCCTAACGACAAGGAACAGGTCTGGGGATTCACCCTGGAACGTTACTATCCAAGAGAAACAACCCATCGCATTGTCTCCCACACCAATGATCGAAATCGAGTTTGCTGGCTCTGTCTTGATGATGAATTGGTCGGTCTGCGGGATATCCAACCCGGGAAAAACATTGAAGTAATTCCCGCAATCACCGGAATCCGTACGGATGAAAGACCCTCCCCCGTGCAGCCCATGGACTCAGGAGATACAGACATCGAGGGAAGCCTGACCGCGACCTGGGGAATCACTTCCAACCTGACGCTGAACGGAACTCTGAATCCGGACTTTTCTCAGGTGGAAGCCGACGCCTTTCAACTGAACATAAACCAGAGGTTCGCTCTCTATTATGATGAAAAGCGCCCCTTCTTCATGGAAGGTTCCAGCTACTTCAATACGCCGCTCAATGCTGTTTACACCCGCAGCATTGCAGAACCATCCTGGGGACTGAAACTCACGGGAAAGGAAGGGAAGAACGGATACGGCATCCTGGTAGCCCGGGATGACTATGCCACGCTCCTGATTCCTGGAGTGAACGGTTCCTACTCCATTCCCTGGAATGAAGAAGCCCTGACTGCCATTGGCAGGTATCAGAGAGATTTCGGCGAGGATTCCACGATCGGAGGGATCTGGACCTATCGGAGTGCCGGCAGCTACTCGAGCTGGTTGGCGGGAGCTGACGGAAGAATCCGCCTGTCACAACAGGACGAGATCAACTTCCAGGTTCTCCAGAGTGGAACGACCTATCCGGACACGGAAGACCTCGCAGGCTTTCACGGCGAATCGGTGGATGGCGGAGCTTACTATCTTCACTACCAGCATTTCACCCGTGAATGGACCTTCGATGCCGTGTATCAGAAAAAGGATGAAGAGTTCCGGGCTGATCTGGGATACATTCCACGCGTTGGGGATGAACAGCACGTGATCAACGTCGGCCGACGGTGGTATGGAGGGAATGAAAAGCCGTATACGATGATCTTTATTCAAGGCGCGGCCTACCAGACTCTCGATCCGGATCGCGATATGCTGGATCGCGGATTCGGGATTTTCAGCTACACCTCCTTCCCCTGGCTTCAATCTTCCCTCAACATCGGGTACGACCTTTACGACGAGTCTTTTGAAGGCATAGAGTATCCTGATCGTCATACACTTCGGATCATCGGTTATGCAAGACCGGCAAAGTGGCTCAACATTCAGCCATACTGGGTGGAACAGAAAACGATCGACTACGTCCGGAACCGGAGCGGAGACGGGAATACGCTGGGACTTGATGTTTCCCTCCGTCCGGGAAAGAGGCTTCAGCTCGGGATCAGTGCGGAAGAATCGACTCTGGATGTGCAGGGGGGAAGGCTCTATACCGCCCGTCTGCTCTACCTTTCCACTCACTATTTCTTTACCAGCCGTCTGTTTTTCCGAGGGATTCTCCAGAAAATGGAGCTCGAACAGAACCCCGGCCTGTATGCGTCTGAGGTATCGGGCCAAAGTGAACAGATTGGCACCCAGTTCCTTCTTTCCTACCGAGTCAACCCATTCACTCTGGTTTACCTGGGATACTCCGATTTTGGAATGGAGGACGACTGGACCGATCCGACGACCCTGACACGGACCTATTTTGTGAAACTCTCCTATGCGTGGCGTCCCTGATTTTTTCATCCGATCAATCATGAACACGCCTGTATGAAGAGCTTGGTCATCGTTTTTTTGTCGATCTGTATCCTCGCAGCTTTTCTATGGTTTCTGGATCGCTGTCTCCTCTGGATGGAAGCAAGGGGATGGATCTATTACCGAAAGAAAAAAACCAGCCCAGGAACAGCCCGAAACGCATTCCTCCATCTGCAGACGATGGTGGATCCAGGAAAGCAGATCATCATTGAGGAACAGGAGAAGATATGGGAGGACGGTGCAGAAATCGGGAATGGAGATCGTTCAGATCATTCCTGAAAGGGGCCGCACCGTTCAGTTTCTGGCGGTTTCCGGAAAAAGGATAAACGCTCCGTCACAGATTACAATATCCCTTCCCGGAGGCTGATATCCCCCGGCTCGGTTTGCCAGGTTCTGATACTCCTTCCAGGTATGGGCATCCATCTCATGATCTCCTGCTTTCGAGACCAGGAGATAGTGTTCCTGAAAGGCGTCGCTCCAGTACATGAGGTCCTGGTCCCATGCATCCTTCAACGAGAGATTCTCTTTCATACTGACAACGGCGGAAAGATCCTTCACAGGGACCCATACCGCCCCGGAATCAGGGTAGATACCTTCATTCACGGCATATTCATCGATGGAAAGGGCAACGACTTTCATGTCCGCCGTGGTTCGATGCTGTCTGGCCCGGTTCAGAGCCGCAATAAAATTGGGAATGGCAATGGCGGCCACAATGGGGAGGGTCACCATGCTGAAAGCTCCCAGACCCAGTCCAAAGCCGGCAAGGATCTTTCCGCTGTGGGTGTCAGGATGTTTGAACGCCTTCACCAGGGCGATAATGCCAAATAGAATCGCGAGGGGACCCAGGATCACGTTGAGAAGAACACAGCTTCCCAGTAGAGCCAGCACACCGAAAACAAGAGATGTAATTGCCAGACCAATCTTTTTCTTTCTCTCACTCACAGCACCACCTCCGGGGGGATAGGAATATCATACCCTATACCCGCAACCATCCATAGTACCTACCCAATAAAGCAACTGCACCCGGTGATTGTCACCGGGTGCAGAAAGGGTCTTGACAGGAAACTCAGGTTAGACGGTGGCTCCCATACACGTGGATGAGCACTTTCCCATGTGTTCCTGGATTGCCTTTACGGCTTCGTCAGTTTTTCCCTCCACGGTGATCTTTACACCGTTACGGGTTGATTTCACATTCGACTTCGCCTGAGCCAATACGGCAGCGCAGCAATCCTTTTTGCACAGTGTGGCGTCCTTCTCGAAACGGGCCTGTATGGTCTTCACGACTTCCGGATCCTTCGAGGTAATTTCCACCTTGACACCCTTCGTGGTATTGATTACCTCGAAGGCCATCTTCGCGTGGCAGCCTTCCTTTGAAGAAGATTCGGCCATGGCTTTACCGGCACATCCCGCTTTGGCTTCCGCATGGTGGGAGCACTTTTCCCCTTTTGCGGCGGCTTCCTTGCAGCATGGTTTCATGTCACCGCTGTGATCACATTTAGCCTTTGCTTCATGGTGCTTACAGTCAGCTTTAGCTTCCACGTGATGCGCGCACTTTTCACCCTTTGCCGCAGCTTCCTTACAGCAAGGTTTTTCTTCGCCGGTGCATTTATGGTCCTTCGAATCTGAACTCTTGTGTTTGCAGTCGGCTTTCCCATCGGCGTGGTGCGGGCATTTTTCACCTTTTTCCGCAGCTTCCTTACAGCAGGGTTTCGTTTCTCCCTTGTGGGAACATTTGGAATCGGCCTTGGGGGCTGCCGCAGCCTGATCATCGGACATCCCATTCATGGGACAGCCGGTTCCTGCTAATGCAGGACCTGACATCCATAGCATGGCAACACAAAGCACTGCAAAAAGCATGAAGATACGTTTCATGGTGCGTCTCCTTGGAATTAATTTAATACCATATTGAACCCAAATCATAAATGGACTCAAAAGCATAGTACGGATGATACCACGCATTTGTTGAGAACAAGTATCGAATTTGGGGTATTCCAGATTTCGCGCAGGCTCTGGAACGATATTGACACCGACACTGACTGGGATTAGAGTAATTCAGCGTGCCTGAATTCCGGAGAGATCGCTCCAATTCCTCCGTGTATCCCAATCAGGCCAGGAGCCCATTCATGGTGCGTGGCCGTTCATCCTTCGGTTTGCGCGATGTATTCACCTTCCCATTTAGAATCCTTCCCATCATCATTCTCCTCTCCACAGTTGCGTCTGCCCAGGATCGAATGGTGAACGTCAAAGCCGGAGTTCTGCCTGCAGGGTGGTCCAGGACCGATCGATTTGGAGATTCCAGCAGAACCAACAACTGGTTTTGCGGTTTCTACGAATCCTCTCAGCAATCTTCAGGACGATGGATTACCGTTTCGATCTTCGAGGAACGGAGACCCGGATTCAAACTTTCCGATTACATTCCCATGGGTTTTTCTCAGAAAATGACGATCGGAGACCACCCCGCTGTAAGAGGCGGAAGAGGCTGGGATTCGTCCGGTCTTTACATGAGTTATACCGCCATCGATGTCGGACTTGAACAGGAAGGGCGATTCATTATTGTAAATGCAAACAACTATTTTTCTTCAGAAGAGGATTTTTATAAACCTGACTATGCACTGCGGGACTATCAGCACAAACAATTCGAAGCCTTTCTGGAGGGATTGGTTTTTGAATTCGTCCGCCCGCCGGAACCCGCGTGCGAGATCAAAGTGGAGATCTCAGCAAAAAGGGTGGACTTTCAACGGTTCCAGGTTGAAGGAAAGGTATCTCCATCAGGCAGTGTAAAGAGTGGTGTCTTCACCCGGATGGGCGCAGGGACAGGCACTGAGGGGATGGTCACCATAACGGGAGGAACCTTCCGGGCAGAGGGTTCATTGTTGCGCGGAATGGAAAACCAGCTTCCGAAACAGACCTTTCTTCTGACCCTGGAGTGTACGGAAGGAGGAAAGTGGTCCCAGAAATTCGAGATCCCGGATTGCTGTCCCCTGTGTCCTGAAATCTTTTCTTTTGACGGATTTGGGAAAGACAGACTGGGCAGAGCAGGTTTTGAAACCGGGGACGACATCCGGTACAACACAAACATAAAGAAAGATTACAGCGGGATCATGTCAGACATGCAGGATGCCGTAGCCCGCTACAAGAAACTTCATCCCCGGGAGACCTTGTACCGTGATCGAAAGATCGACAACTCGGTCCCGGCACTTTCCTGGCTCTTTGCGGAAGGGGGTGTCGTGGAGACCTACTCCAAAAAAATGGTGTTCAACAAAACGCCCCCATGGGAGGCCGGGAAGATGGCGGAAGGGTCAATCCAGAAGGAGGGCACTGAACCCGGTTTGCTTGCATCAATGAAAACGCTCAGTAAAGAGAAAGGTAAATTGAATCCGGGAGACGTGCTGTTTCTTGCCCTGGAGCACAGGAAGGGCAACCTGAATGAAGCCCTCCTGCTGGCTCACAACACATTACGATCCCTTGCACGGGGAGGCGACTACGGTTTGACGGCGGTGCAGCGGGACGATTCCTTCTTTTCCACCCATCTGGAAACGATTCGGGATGGGGACAATGCCGGCCCCTGGTACCACCTCTATGGAACTGCTTTCTTTGAAGTTGAAAGCCGATCGGGGCTCAGCGGTGTTCGTATTATCACCCTGATGAGTGATATGGGAAGTTCCGGAATTGAATCCCTGAAGAGTATTCTGGGGTACGAAACTTCAGGAAAATCAACAACCGACATTATGTCTATCCTCGCCAACATTGGCGAGCAGTTGTATCGGGAAAAAGCTTCGGGGCGGGTTCCCGATCCAGAGAAATGGTGCTTCAACGTGTGGGGAGCTCAGATTGCCTCCCGCCTGCTGGCGGAAGCAGGAGAGAAACCTCATTCTTCAACACTATCCGTTCCCTACCGTCCACCTATCGCCTCTCCGGTGGCAAAGGAACTTCCCGATGGAACCCTTCAGGATTCCCACGGACACACGATCGTCATGTGCCCACTGAAGGTTCACTGGAAAGGACAGCAGGGAGAAATGTTCTTTAATCTCACCAATGGTTCGATTCAGGGTGACTTTCCCGTTCAACTGATTCCCTTCTTCGAGAGCGATGAGACAATGGGGCTCATCTGGCAGGACCTTGGGGATGAACCCTATGATGTTTCTTACGAAGCTGTCGAGGACGGAACGTTTCGCATGGCTTATGTGGAGAGACAATCTCAAACAATGAGCGTATTTGAAACATCCGTTACCAAAGGGGAAATGATCCAGGTCCATGTTTCCGACACGCAGGGTGCACGGCCTGTCTATCGACCCGATGGCCGTCTGCTGGAACCGAAAACCGTTCACGTTTCGTTGAAAGGACATACACCCAAACCACTTCCAAAGGTGCAGAGTGTAGATCCGTCTCCCGCGGCGGATAGCTCACCGTCTGAAACCTCCATGCTGATCCCGGGTCTTCTTCTGATTTTTCTGGGAGCTGGAGCCCTGATCGTTTTACTCGTTCTGATCGTGCGTTCACGTTCTGCGAAACGTCTGAACCATGCGGCGATATCGGCCCCATCCATTCTGGAAAAACTGACCCGGGAGGGCGGACATGAAGGCTGGTACTTCCTGTCGGGATCTACACAGTCCGGGCCCGTCCATGCCGGATATATCGCGGAACAGGTGAAAACCGGAAGATTCAATCCATCGACACCGGTGTGGACAGCCCGTTTGGAAGAGTGGGTTCCATTGCAGGATTTGCTCCAGAACAATTCTTCCCGGTCCGGCGAGCAAAGTTCACCGGATTGGTATGTGATGATCAACAACCGTCAAACGGGTCCGGTGGACACAGCCACTCTGAAGCACTGGCTGAAATCGGGGCAGATTCGAGCTGATTTCTGGGTATGGCGTGAAGGGCTGTCATCCTGGATCCAGGTTAAGGACCTGGATCGTTACCGGTGATTCTTCCCGGATGGCTGGCCTCCGGGCCAGACTTCATCTTCAGGGCTGTCAAACTGGAGAAACTCAACAGGCGCCCCGTTGTGAATGATAAAAGCTACGCGCACGCCACCCGAGGGACGATTCGGAGGAATCAGGATATCGTGGCCCGCAATGGAGGACTCCAGATCCTCCACCACAAAAGCCACATGGGGCACCTGCTGAACGAGGTCGGGAACCGGGCTCCCCTATTCAAATCGCATCCACTCGATACCGAAGGGACTCTCATCAAAGCCGGATACAAAAACCCTGAAGCTCTCAAGGTAAGTCTCTCCCTTTCGTTTAACTTGTGTGGGGATTCCCAGATGGTGGTATTTCATGGTGTGTCATACGGAATCAGGTAGGTGTTGTTTCTTACGAGAATATAGACAGCCATCATGATTCGATATAATGCCTACACTTGAACAGGGAGGTTTGTCATGACCCAGGATTCAGTCAACCCGATATGGTCACCCGTGGTGAAAGGTGTGCTGTTCTTCACCGGCTGTTATATAGCCCTCGCTCTCCTGGGTGCCTGGTACACACGAAACATCGAATTTCTTTTCTATATCGGAGTCATGTTTGTCATCGGACCCATGGTGGCCTGGCTGCACAGCCGCGTCCGCCTTTCGCCGGGAGCATTGTGGTGCCTGAGCGTCTGGGGTCTTCTGCACATGGCCGGAGGCCTTATGCCCGTTCCTGCCGGCTGGCCGATTAACGGAACGAAGGCAGTTCTATACAGTCTCTGGCTGATCCCGGATTTTCTGAAGTACGACCATGTGGTCCATGCCTTCGGGTTTGGAGTGACCACATGGGTCTGCTGGCAGGGCCTGAAGGCTGCGGTCAGACCCGGGCACACCCTGCGGCCCACTTTCGGGGTCCTCCTGATCTGTGTTGCCGCAGGGATGGGGTTCGGAGCCCTGAATGAAATCATCGAGTTCATTGCAACCCTGCTGGTTCCCAATACCAACGTGGGTGGGTACATCAACACCGGATGGGATCTCGTCTCCAATTTTGCAGGATCAGTGATTACAGCCATCCTGCTTCGTTTTCATGGAAGAACAGGTTCAATGTAGCTGTCCGAGCTATTGACAGAAATTTTCATTGGCCCCATAATAAAAACAGATCGATTGTGAGGAGAGGGTTATGTCAAAAGTAATCCTGACAATATGTGTCGTGGCTCTTTTCTGTGGATGGGCCATAGCCCAGACCAGTACCAGTTATACGCTGGAGGAGCATACACTGAACAACGGGGGGGATCCCCAGAACGGTGTAGTTCTTACATCCACTTCCTACACAATCACTCTGGATGCCATCGGCGATGCCATCGCCGGGTTACAGCTTGCCAGCGCATCCTACACGATTGGAGGCGGTATCGTAGGCGGGAACGTCCCCCCGGGAGAGGTACTCAACCTCATGGTCGCCAGCCCCGGCGGAGTCACCACCCTCACCTGGGATCCTGAGCCCTCCATCGGTGATTACAACGTGTACCGCGGGGAACTTTCCAGTTTACCCTCTTCCTATGGGATACAGATCGAAAGCGCCTGGGACGGAGAATCCTATCCCGACAGCGATCCCTATACCGGACAGTCCTATTTTTACCTTGTGACAGCCAATAACCGATTAACGGAAGAGGGAACAAAGGGTTCCGACTCGGCAGGCCAGACAAGACCGTAACATACTCGTCGTTATTTGCCCCATACAATAGAATCGTACCCTCCATTCCAGGAAAAGGTATATCTTAACCGTTGACAAAAAAACGAATGACAGACAAATATAAGACTTTTAAGATGGGAATCTGCAGAGGTTTTTCTCTGTTATGAAAATGGTGAATTTCCGATACCTTCGGTTGCGGTTTCTTCTTTCCGGATTCATGTTCCTGTCCATTCCGCTCTTGGGACACGAAACCGGCCTGCGCCTGATTCAGCACTACTCCCCGGATGATTTCGACGGAGGTTCCAAATGCTGGGCGGTCACACAGGATTATGCCGGTGTCCTGTACGTTGGAAACCTGGCCGGTGTCCTGGAGTTCGACGGCGAATGGTGGCATACATACCACCTGCCCAATCAATCCGCCGTCCGGGCCCTCACGGCCCTGCCTGACGGTTCTATTGCTGTGGGAGGTTCGAATGAGATCGGGCTTTTAATAGCCGACACCTACGGCCGAAGAATCTATTCCTCTCTCATGGACCACCTGAATCCGGAAGATCTCACCTTTGGAGATATTTATTCCATTCTTCCCTTTAAAGAGGGATTCTGGGCTCTCTCCACGACACGCCTCTTCTATTTTGACGGTTCCACGCTCCAGGTTATCATCACATTCCCATCAAAAGACTCTCCCTCCTCCCTCTTCGTATGGAAGGGTCGACCTCACCTCTTTCTTAAAGGTAAGGTTATGAAACTGGGTGAAGGAGTTGTGGAAACCATCCCGGACCTGAACCTGACTGTTGTGCCAGGAAGCCCGATTCTGGAGGCCTCCCCCGGAGTTCTCTGGTTTAACCACCCTGACAGGGGAATCCTCCGCCTGGAGCGGGGACAAATTTCTTCGATCCATCCGGACTCGGCTGACTATCTCAGGGGTGTCTATATGACGGGAGGCTGTGTTCTGCACGACGGAAGAATCGTAATTACAACCGGCGATCGAGGAGCAATGATTCTGAACGCAAACGGGGAAATCGATGAAGTCCTGTCGTACGAGACTGGCTTGATGAGTGAGAATGTCATGTCCGCTTTTCCTTCCAGGGATGGAGATTTATGGTTAAGCCTTCAGAATGGGCTGGCCCGAATCGACATCCATTCCCCCATGACGATCATCGACAACCGCCTCGGGTTGAATGGCCCTGTTTCCGCTCTCCTCCGCCATAGAGGGAAACTATTTATCGGGACATCCAGCGGCCTCTTTATTCTCCATGATGGCAAGGGAAGCACAATCCATGCTTCGGACTCCCACGTTGTGAAGGCATCCCGGATTGACGGAATTACCGATGAGGTCTGGGGTATCCAGGATGTCGAAGACCAACTGATCATCGCGACCTCCCGGGGTGTGTATCGGTATGATTCCGGAACCGTTCAACGGATACCGGGCACCGAAGCTCTGACGGTTTACGCCCTACACCAGCTGCAAGATCAGCCGGATTCCATCCTTCTCGGACTCAGAGACGGTGTTGCCCTCCTCCACCTTACAGGAACGCGGTGGAAACTTGTTTTTCGAACGCAGACCTTTTCCTCTATGGTCCATACGATTGCGGAAGCCCCGACGGGAATCCTCTGGCTCGGGACCATACTGGACGGAGCCTGCAGAATCTCCTATTCGGAGAATGATCCGATTCGGGAAGATAAATTCGAACCCGATACCCTGAACCATTTTGGAAAGGGAGAGATCGGGTGTTTTCGTTTTGGGAATGACATTCTGATGACGGCAGAAGATGGCATCCTGAAATTTGAGGGAGGCAAGCTTATTCTCCATCCGGGATTGAAAAAGCTGGGAAACTTGAGTGACGTTTTTTATCTTGCGGAAGATGCCAGCGGCACGCTCTGGATGAATACCCACCCTCCCTCCCGGGCCAGGCTCCTCCCGGATCACCAATGGAAATGGGAAAGTCCCTGGATGTCCGCTTTACCTGGGAAGGATATTCAGATCATCTATCCGGACCGGGATGATGTAATCTGGTTTTCCACTGACCGCGCCCTGACCCGATTTGACAGCACGATACAACCCTACCATCAGGAGGAGAATCAACCCCTGATCCGACGCGCGTCGGTGGGACCGACCGCCGTGGAGATCTTTCGAGCCGATGGTTCCGCACCCATCCTGTCCTTTCCGGTTCGCCGTCTTCGGATCGAATACACCTCTGCATGCTACTACCCGGGAGTTCGATATCAATGCAGAATAGACCCCGGAGATGATGACTGGTCCAGCTGGAGCTCCGAGCCGTTCCGTGAATACACCAACCTTTGGGAAGGTGAATATGCCTTTCGTGTAAGAAGTATGGGGTTGGACGGGAATCCCGGGCCCGAAGAGATTTACAGGTTCACCGTTCTGCCGCCATGGTACCGCACGCTTGGAGCTTATATTCTATGGTTTTTCGCAGCCGCTCTCTCTGTATTCGGCATCGTGCGCTGGAGAAATCACCGCCTGCGGAAACGGGCCGAGACACTGGAAAACCAGGTAATGGAACAGACTCGTTCCCTGGCTCAGGCCGTGGATGAATTACGTTCAGCCAAAGAGGAACTGGAAGAAAAAAATACCCAGCTGGAAGAAGCCAACACACGTCTCCACTCCTTATCCTTTCTGGACGGATTGACGGGAATCCCGAACCGGCGCCACCTTGAGGAGACCCTCCATCGTGAATGGAGCCTGGCGTGGCGCAGCCGCTCCAGCCTGGCATTTGTTCTCATGGATATTGACCACTTCAAACTACTTAACGATTCCCAGGGACATCAGAAAGGGGACGACTGTCTCCAGACAGGTAGCTCTTTTTCTCAAGAACAACCTCCGCCGTTCCACGGATGTAGCCGGACGATTCGGCGGGGAGGAATTCGCGCTGATCCTACCCGTCACAACCCTGGAAGGTGCTGAGAGACTTTCGGAGGAACTCAGGCAGGGCATTGAGTCCCTCGCCTGCCCCCACCCGGCTTGCCCATCAGGAATTCTTACAGCAAGTTTTGGCGTATCTGCCGTAATTCCCATGGAAGAAACATCCGTCGATCAATTGATTGAAGCTGCGGATCGCGCACTGTACCGGGCCAAGGTGGAGGGCCGGAATCGGGTCTGTACAGCCGATAAGTGACCCCGGCAAAAAACCTCCCCTACTCTCCCAGCATTCGAAGAAGAATATCAGGCCCCGGACCGACGGTGCCCCATACTTTATCTCCTTTCAGGAGAAGGCTGATCGGTCCAGCCGAGGCGTAGTAGGGATCGGTAAAGGTCACAATCTCACCCTTTGTCGTAATCTTTGATCCGCGTTCTTTCGCAAAGGCAAGGTAGGCTTCCACCATCGATTGTGAGGCCGCTGTGCTTCCCGGTGTCAGGAGAAAGAGCCTGAACTTGGATTCTCCATTTTTAATATCGACCGAAAAGGCCGAATGAAGAAAAGAATGGCCAAGGAAATCCTTTGCAATGTAGGTTTCGGAACGGGGAACTCTTCCTTCCCGGGGAAAGAGGGTCAGCTCCACGGGAGATCCGTTCGACTCTCCCAGCCGTTTCGCGACTTCTGTGGCGGTGGAAAGCAAGAAGTCTCTTTCATTGGTTTGTTCCAGAAAGGAAAAGATCTTCACATAATAAGGACCGGCATAGAAATTAAGAACGCCGGGTTCGTAGTACCCTTCGGCACCCGCCGTTACAAAGTCTCCCTCGCGCGGGGCCTCCTGACGGTACATCCCAAAACCCGCAGCAGGCGTGCTCATGCGATAGATATCGATCGTGAGAGCAAGGTCCTCACCTTTCATGTAGGAAGCGCTCGCAAGACGGTCGAATCCGTATGTCAGAAAAGATTCCGCTGCTCCGTCAATATATTGAAAGAGCGTATCCGGTAAGTAGATATCCACCGGGCTCTGCAGACTTAAACCAGACATTTCCGGGAAGGCCTGGTCCATCGGCGGGGAACCCGTGGAGGGAACCTCCGATCCGGAGGGAGCGAGAAAGAGCAGTGAAAATAGAATGGGCAACAGATTCATATGGTTCTCCTGAGGCTCGTTCAGGCCAGGAATTCGTCAGGGATTGCACCTACGGACTGCATGGCGAGGGCACGCTGGCGCACTTCAATTCCATGAGGGCAGCGTACGGAGCAGTTGGTGCAGGACTCGCATGGAAGTCCGCCATCCAGTACCTTTCTCACAGTGTCCTTTGCGGCCAGAAGGTTTCGGTAGCCCCGCGCATACATGTATCCCCGCATGAGGGTCGGGAGGCTGAGCCCCTTCACGCACTGGGTCTCACAGCGGCCGCACTGCTGGCAGTAGAGAGGTGCAGAGGCAAGCTTTTCCGCTGGAAAGAGTGCGGTTTTTTCTTCCGCTGACATGGAGAGATCGGTCAAAACGGTGATATCCTCTTCCAGCTGATCAAAGGTAGTAAAGCCGGGGATGGCCGTGTGGACATTGGGATTCTGGAGGGCCCATTTCAGTGCGGCCTTCATGGGGATCGGACGGGTTCTCTCCTCATCCCAGTAAACACCGGCTTGGGTTTTCATAGCCACGATTCCCAGCCCCTTCGACACCGCCTCCGCCATGGCCGCCTCGATTTCGGCCCGTTTATCGTGTTTAAAGTTAAAGGCGGTAAGCACCACATCATAGAAGCCCGATTTCACCGCCGCACGGATCACCTCCGGTTCGTTACGGTGCGTGGACACACCGACAAACCGCACCTTACCGCTTTTCTTCAAGGCTCTCATGGCTTCCATGGCGACGGAGTCCATGACATCGGATTCCGATCTCATGCTGTGCAGATAGAGAATATCCAGGTAATCGGTCTTCAGACGTTTCAGGCTGATTTCCACTTTCTCAATAAAGGATTCCTTTGTCTCCCGGGTTTCACCGGATCGGGACGTCTGGACCGAAGCCCGATCCACCGTCGTAGGCCTGGCCTTACTTGCGAGGATAAAGGAGTCACGGGGCCTGGATTTGATTACGGTTCCCACCATCTCCTCATTTTTCCCGCGCTGGTAGTAGTGGGCCGTATCCAGTAAACGGATCCCCCTCTCCAGAGCCGCCGCCACGAGGTGGGGGTTCTCGGCGTTCATGACTCCCATGCTTACGACGGGCACTTCAATCCCGGTCTTTCCCAGCTTCCGGGTGATGATGGAATCTTTGGGCGTTTCAGGTTTGACTGCTTCCGGGCTTTCGTCTGCCTGCAGGCCGGACGGCGTCAGGGCGGCGGCCGCCAGTCCCGTGAGCCCTCCCGCAATGAATTGACGTCGGTCCTGTCCGTCTTTCTTCGGCATCACGTTCACCTCTCGAATTTTTTCTTATTATACAGCCTTCCTTACAGCTCCTCTTCCGACTCCGGCTCTTCCGGCGGCATCAGATCCTCGTCTTCCTCATCGAGAGGTCTCTCTTCGGCTTCCCCCGCGGGCAGTTCCTGGACCTTCTTCAAACGAGATGTGATTCCGCGGGTTTTGCTGGAGAGGCGGTCCAGATGTCCTCCCGCAGCCTTGAGACTCTTCTGTGCCTTCTCCACCATCTCTCCAAACCTTCCAAATTCCGTTTTTACAGATGAAAGCAGATTCCAAACCTCTCCCGACCGCTTTTCAATGGCGAGGGTCTTAAACCCCATCTGGAGACTGTTGAGAAGGGCCACCAGTGTCGTGGGGCCAGAGGGAGACACCCGATACTCCCGCTGAATCGTCTCCACAAGGCCGGGAATCCGTAAAATATCGGCATACAGGCTTTCGATGGGGAGAAACATGATGGCAAAGTGAGTCGTATGGGGTGGGTCGATGTACTTTTCCGAAATATCCTTTGCCGCAATTTTTACAGCCTGGGTCAGTTCCCGCATAGCCGCATCGATGGAGCTCTTTTCCCCGGCTTCATAGGCTTCCAACAGCTGCTGGTAGCGCTCCATGGGGAATTTCGCGTCGATGGGCAGCCAGATCTGACTCTCAGGATCGTGGCCGGGAAGCCGAATGGCGAATTCCACCCGCTGGTTGGAACCGGGTTTCGTTTCGACGTTCGTCGCATACTGCTCCGGAGCCAGCATCTGCTCCAGGAGATGGCTCAGCTGAAACTCCCCCCAGGTTCCGCGGTTTTTTACGTTATCGAGCACCTTTTTCAGATCGCCCACAGAAGAGGCCAGGGCCTTCATCTCTCCGAGGCCCTGCTGAACACGGGTCAGGTTGTCACTGACCATCTTGAATGATTCACCGATCCGCTTTTCCAGCGTCTCCTGAAGGGTCTCATCCACGACCTTCTGCATCCGGTCCAGCCGTTTTTCGCTGGATTCCTGAAGTTCGCGAATTCTCGTCTCCACGGTTTGCCGCATCTCTCCCATCCGCCGTTCGTTGCTTTCCGTCAGCGTCGTGAGTTGGCGCGTGAAGGTGTCCAGCTGGGATTTCTGGGCCGTGGAGCTCTCGGTAAACCGGCCGAAAAGCGACTCCTGGAACCGCGTCAGGTTGCCGGCCTGCTCTTCCCGATTTTCCCGGGCCGTGCGTTCCACGTCCTCGCGGATCCTGGACACCTCGTCCCGGATCACATGGTCCGCAGATCCCGCAGAAGTCCCGCGGCGGAGCAGAACCGCGACCTGAAGAATCAGGACCAGAACCAGGAGGACAACCAGGATGAGTGTAACTGGATCCATGTACTCCCCTTTCCGAAGTCAGCCACCGGGTACGATACGGCGGCACTTCCCATTATGCCATGAGTTCACAATACTCCCGGTACCATCATGGCGTTTCCGGAGAGACAACGTATGTCCGTCTTGCGCAAAAAACCAATTTGATTATGTCTTTGGGGATCATTACGTCGTTATTTGCGATTCCTTTTCAGTCAAAACTTTCAGGTCACTTTTTCCTGTTCTATTGGCTAATTCTTTTCAAGCAGGAGCTGTAACCGATAGATCACCATAGTCCCCATACGCTGATTCTCTTCCTTATGGATAAGCTTCCATGGAGCATCCCTTGACTCCCTTTCAAAATACTCATATTTCCCATAGATCTCAAGGTTAATATCAACACCCTCGATGGGCGGCAGGTATCGTTTTTTTACTTCGTCATCGGGAAACCGGATCCTGGCGCCCAAATTTTTCTCAGATTCCTGCAGAGCCACGTGGACACTCTCACCCCAATTCATGGAAAACCAGGATTGATCGTGACGGTCGCGAGTTTGAAGTTTGTATCGTGTAACCGTCCACCGGCCATATTTATGCGTTCCCAGGTAGTGAGCGCCCGGCCCCTGGTCGGTTTCATCCGTCAGCTTGACGTCCACGTTATCTAACGATATCGAAAGAGAGGCTTCTCCATTAGGACGCACGGCCACCCAGCATCGATCTTCATAACACTGATTTGGATTTTTCGATCGATTTTCCGTGTTGTCTCCCGAGACTGCCAGGGTACCCTGGACCTCAACGGTTGCCATCTTTCTGTTATATATTGTTCTTAAATCCTCCGATAGGCTTGAACGACCCTTGATGGGGCTGTTGATCGTGCCCTGATTCTTGAAACGCCATGATAGAGTTTCGCTCTTAATTTTCTTGTCGGAGCCCTTGCCTGTAACCCTGATGCTGATGGCGTCCTCGGCCAGAAGGATACCCTCCTTGCTGAAAAGGGCCACTCTGGGAGAGAAGGTATCACCAGGTTTCAATCCCCTGTACGTATGCTGAACGACCGATTCTCTTCCCGGAGGTCTTTCTTCACTCTGCATTTCACCATCGTCGAAATCCCACTCAAATCGGTATTTTCCCATGGGAGTGACGGCAGCCGTGAAGGTTTCCGAGCTCTCAGAAACCCCGTCTGCAAGTTCCAGAACCAATATTCTTGGCGGCTGAATGGTGACCTCCGCCTTCCCAACCGTAATTTCAGATGACGCGCTTTGAACGATTTTGCCCCCGGTAACCATATCGACCGCAAGGACGTACTTGATCGGCTCATCCTTCTCCTTCACTCCCGGCGAAGGGTCCCACGAGTGCTTCAGCCGGGCCTCCGCCTCGCCCTGTTCGACCCTGGCTTTCACCTTTCCCTTCGATTCCTTCTTTCCGTCCCCAAAGTCATAGACAAAGGTGACCTCCTCAATGTCCGGCGCGATGCTGGAAGCCGTAATATCAAACTCATATTCCCGGTATCCCTCCGCATCCTCGATCTTCTCCGGTTCGATCTTCAGCGTCCCGCTTGAAATCCTGACGGCCCAGATCCCTGCCGTGGCTTCTTTTTCGATCTTCATGGTGTGATAGGCAACATTGTCCCACTTTTCTTCTTTCCGGGATTGGATCTGGATTCCGATCGTCTCTTCATATGTCGATCCATTGGCGGCGATGAAGTAGAGGGTGTCCCCGTCTTTCGCTTCGATCTCATAGGTTTCAGGGAACGGTTTGTCAATGGTAAGAAGGAGCCTGTCACCTGCATTCAAATTCTCCCGCCCCTCTTCATTCCGGTAGAGTCGCACCCTGTAGGGAGGATCGTGGCCCAGGTCGCTCTGGAAGATTCGAAGTATCTCCCTCTCTGCATCGATCACCAGGGTATCGCACTGGCTTGCGGCGACATCTCGGTTAGAAGGATTGGAGAAATCCGAAAGCCGCAGAGAACAATGTTTCAACAGCCAAACGGAAAAGTCGAGATAGAAGTCGTCGAAATTTTCCCCGGTCCTCCTTTTGAGAAGTTTCCTCAGTGGAACCAGGGGATCGGAACCCCGGTCTCCTGCAACGGTATCGATCAGCTCCTTGACCTTGAATCCCCGTTCGGTAACGAGATATCTGACAAAGACCGGTGCAAGGTATTCGTATTCCAGCCCTCCAGTGAGTGCAGTGGTACCGGGAATTTTCCCTGTAGAATTTATCGGGTAGTGTAAAAATTGATTGCCTATCCTTTTGCTGATGGAGGGAGTGTCCTTATCCCAGTCAGAGCGGTAGGGTATCTTTGCCAGGTCGTTCCCCGCCCACTCCGCTGTCGCCTCCATCCACCACTTGTGGGGTGTCCCTGTCCACGCTGTGAACATTCCGTAGTAGGGCCTCTGGATCACATGAAAGAGCTCGTGGGCAAAAAAGGATTTAAAGGTCTGAAAGTGGTCGCTGAAGGAACCACGGCTTCCCGTGACCGGGTCAAAGAACTCCAACCTGATGATCTCCGTGGGAACATGGATAGTATCCCAGAAGGCATCATGAGCCATTTCTCCCTGCTGGATGTAGTAGTTATAAAGGGAGTCGATCTTGACCTTGACGTACCTGGTGTAAATATGGGCTCCAAGGACGCCCTTTTTCGTCGGATCGGGAAATCCCGCTTCCGTGTATCGCTTTAATGACTCTTCAAAGATGAAGGCGATATCCTGAACGGCCGCGGAATATCTTGAATCGTAGGTATCCACCAGATGGAGATTTGCCGGAGCGATTGCCCTTTTCCACTCGTCGTCCGGAAAAACCGTTCTCAGTGCCTTATCGGAATAGAGAACTCGTATCTTCCAGTTTCTGGAGAGGTACTTATCATTGGCCCATCGTTCCGCGACTTCGGAAATCGTACCCCCGACCACGGCGACGATCGCCGCCGTCTTCCCCAGACCTACAAGAGAAAATCCGGTCCAGAAGGCGGAAAGATGGTCGGTGGCCATACAGAGGGTGTGGTTCGTTTCATCCACCCTGAAGTAAAGATCTTCCCATACCATCCTCTTCTCATCCCATCGGGCTGGAGAGAAGTTCGCCTCAACAGGGATCGATCTGTCTAACAGTTTCGGATCGTATGGGACAACAATCTCGATGTATCCGGGCAATTGTGTCATCCCCTCGATCGATACCTCGTACACCTCGATCTCCTCGAAGGGACTATCCCGATAGAGGGCGGGATCTTTCACTTTCGAAACGGCCAGTGTCCGCTCCCTGTCCAGGATACCTCCCGGGATGGTGACCGATATCCCCTCCTTTGTCTGAACTCTCTGTTCCCTTTCGGAGGGTCGCACCTTTCCGCTGTAGAGAGGAGTGACGGTTGGCGCTTTGACCTGGAAGGAAAGTGAGGCAAAGATCTTTTCATCCAACCGTAGTGCGATTTCATCGCATGATGGGGCCAGCGGGGTGTTTATCCCGATAAAGCGGTCTGCAATTGTAGAGAAGGACAGGTCTTTATTGCCACAGGAAACCCTCAGATCCTTACCCTCGACAGTTGACGAAAGTTCGATGATCACAAAAGAACCAGCAGGACCCTCCCTGGGGTAATAGTCGACCACCGTAAGCTTTCTCTGTTTCACGAAAAGAAGGAGACCTCCGGCAACAACGACAACAAAGAGCACGCCGATAATGGCAAGGAGCAGTCTCCCCCCGACGACCTTTTTCTTTCTGACGATAAGGTTCTTAAGCCCGGGAACCTTTCGGCAGGGAACCCATTTCCCAAGAGATTGCGACCAGATGAGATCGTCGGAAAAGAGATTTCCCTCCTGCCCAAAGAGGCAGATTTCTTCCCAGGAGTAGGGGCCGAACGTCTCCCCTCCTCTCCCGAGGTAACAGGTTTCTCCGCCATGCACGGGCACGGGCGTCATGGGGAAAATATATCATAAGGAGAAGCCTGGAAATTTCTTTGATCTAATAACGGGAATGACAACTCAGACAATCCCTCAGTCCAGACGGGTTTAGATCCGGCCAACACATGGCGTGAATGAATAATCGTTGCAGGAGAAAAAAATTAAAGGATAGATTGCTTCGATTGTCAATAACCTGACTCACAGGTAAAAAAGTACCATGTGCTCATTTCACATCATATATGAACCCGGGAAGTAATTTCCTGCAACCCTGAATCTGTTTCGTACGAAAATAAGCAATTGATAATTAACAGCGACGGTGTGCGTTCTTAATCGCGGCACTGACTTTTCGTTCGTCGCACTTTCATTGCATACGGGGGCCATAGGCTTTTACAGCCAATACTTTATCGCTACTCCCAGGGGATGGGGATTCCCAGGGTCTTCAGTTTTTCCTCAAACTCGCGGCCCTCAAGGGTCACCCGGGTTCCCTGTTTCCCCTCGGCCAGGAAACCTGACGCCAGGGAGAGCTTCTGGATTTCCTCTGCTGAAGATTTTCCGTGAATCGCCGCAAGGACTTCCTGTTCTCCCCTCGAAAGGGCGAGTCCACTCAGGACGTAATCCTCAAAGGCTTCCCAGACGATCGGGCACCAGGTCTTCACGATGTCATACCCGATGACCCGGGCATAGGACCGGATTTCCAATTGGGCTGTGGGGTCCAGGCGAAGCTTCAGAAACCGGAGGAGGTTGTGCAAATCGATCTTCCAGTAGGATTCCGTGTAGGTGGAGAGGGGAAGGTCCTTCCTGGCCTGTTCCCGGGCAATGCCGACTTCCAGCCTTTCCCTGTATACTTCGCGAGCCAGAAGCTGAACCTGGGTTTCGCGATCGGTCAGGCGATTTCCCTGATCCGGTTCGAGAAACCCCTCGCTGGCCTGCTTGTTGCTCTTTGATTGTAAGCGCCACTCCTCCGGAAGGGTTTTTGCCGTGGCATCGATTGCTTCGGAGTACCGGGTGGAATACTCGTTCACATTCGCGGTTCTATGGCGAATCCATTGCCGCCAGCAATCCATGGGAACGCGGAGATGGAGCTTGATTTCACACATTTCAAAGGGAGAGGTGTGCCAGTGACGGATCAGGTAGCGGATGAGCTCGCGATCCTGGCTGGTCTTCTTGGTTCCCTTTCCGTAGGAAACCCGGGCGGCCTGGACGATGGATTGATCGGTTCCCATGTAATCCACGACCCGAACAAAGCCGTCGTCAAGGACCTTGTAGGGAACGCCCAGGATTTCGTCCATGGCCGGGACTCGCGTACGTTCCAGTGCTTCCCACGTCTGTTCAGTCATTCAGGCTCCTAACATTTAGCTTGTTCCGGGCATAGAGCCCTGATGTTCCGTCATAGTAGCGCAAGCCGTGTTAAACGGCAACGATTCGATCTATTCATAGATCAGGAGCTGGAGTGTGACTTCCATGAAAGGGCTCCAGGAGTCGGGGTTGACATTGTTGTACTCTTCGCCGTTATACATCCGGATGTCGAAATCGAGTACGTTGTCCTGGCCCGGAACCAGCTGATCGGTCAGATCGACCCGGTGGTCCAGGACCGCCGCCCCCGGACACCATCCGTTGCGGTCGTACTGCCACGTTCCGTACTGGGGACTGATGGGGTTGATGTCACAATCATTCCGCCATGGGATCACCGAATTCATCGTGCCGTTGGCATAGAGATCCATCCGCATAATACAGAATTCCGCACAGTTATTGGTATTGTTGAAGGAGTGTCCGGTTCCGATGAGACGGGCTTCGACACGGGAAGTATCTTCGGGGATATATACCGTCATCGGGTCAATCTGGGAATCGACATTATTCTCTTCATCGATAAACCCGACGACGATATCCTTGCGGCTCCAGAGGTTTACGACCTGGTCTGGACCATGGGGCGTCCCCGGGTAGAAGACGAAGGTTGCGGATACCCGCCAGCCATCCCCATAAACACTTCCCGGCCCGATCCATGTATCGATCGAAGAAACCAGGGTCTGTTCCCCGGCAAAGTAGGAGGCGAGGGGTGTGATGTCGACAAAGTTGCACATCTCCAGCCGGTAGGGTGTGATGTAACGAAAAACTTCAAGATATTCCCACGAGGAGGGATCATCCTCAGGATTTACTACGAGGCGCAGGGAACCGATACGGTCCCAGTGGTCGCATAAACCGCTTTCCGGGCATTCCAGGTTCAGGATCAGACCCACCTGGTTCCAGTCCTGTGCGGGGGGGAATTCGACCGTGTTGACAATATCCCTCTGGTTGTCATCCCCGAGGAAATAATGAAAGACCTGATCGAAAGCGGTCACCTGCGTGGCCTCCTCCGGTACAGGATCGCCCGTGCACAGATACCAGGGATGCTCGTCCTCAAAGTCAACCCATTCCCCCGTCGGCTCCTCTTCGGGAGCCGGAACGATTGAAGGTGCCAGGTACGTGGGATCGTTGGAGATACGGTCCACGCGGGAAGCGTAGGCCGTGAACATGGGTTCCCATGATTCCCCGGGATTCAGGAAGAGATTGTCCGTCGATTCGAGGCTCACCCGGGCGGCGTAACCCGATCCGGCGATTCCGTGACGATCCAGGAATCCGTCGATCTGCAGATGGGCCCAGGGTTCAAGGGTAAGGGACTCCGTGGCAACAACCGAACCATCCGTGGAGAGCAATTCCACCAGTAGCGTTTCTCTGAGGTTGAGGGAGAAATTGATGAATCCAAGATTCGTTCTGAAATTCTCGCTCGATTCCAGGTCCATGAGAATGACCGGATTGCACTGCGCTTCCAGAGGGACAGGGGGAATACCCTGTCCGAAGGTGCCTTTCCCATCGGGGGAGGGTGTCCAGGTACGTGAACCGAGATCGACTTCCTTCAGGTTGAAAGAGGGATCGACGGCCTTGACCACGAGGGCTCCCAGAGTATAGCCGGGGAATTCCCTGTTCAGGATGTCATCGATCCTGGCAGAAGCCCCGGGAACGATCGGGTCGAGAAGAAAGGTATAGGGGACCGAATCGGCTGATCCTTCCGCTCCCGTGGGAATCAGATCGATTTCGACGTAGTAATCGTCGGTTTCCGAAGGGTTCCGCAATACGAGGTCCGTACTCCAGTAAGAGTTGTTGCCTCCTGCCTTGGAGGCCGCTGCGGGAATGAGCAGGGGGACAGCACCGTACGAACCCGACGATTCCAGGTAAACGGGATCGTTGGTGACTCGATCGACCCTTGACCCATAGACAACAAAATCGGGATCGGGGAGCTCGAAACCAGGGGCTCCCGGCGTCAGGTCGTTCGCCTGCTCCATGGAGATCCGGGCCGAGTAATCCTCACCCTGAATCCCATGATCATTCAGGATCGCATTCAGCTGGAAGTGGGCCTGGGGCCCCAGGTGGAAGGGAATCGATTCTACGACAAGCCCTGAAGGATCATAAAGTTCAATAGTGAACAGGATGGACTGCAATCCCGAAAGATTTACGATACCCAGGTTGGTACGGAAGAAATCGTTCTGAGCGAGACCCGTAACCACCCGGGTTGTTCGGTTGAGATCTCCCTCATCGTCCCAGGCCACGGCAGGAATTCCCTGTCCGAAGGTACCGGGACCTTCCTGGGAGGGTGTCCAGGTTCTCGAAGAAGCTGAGATCGGAACGGGCATGCCGTCCGTATCCTTTGCCTGGATGACGAGCGCTCCGGAAGAATAAGCGGAAAAATAGGCACCAAGGACGTTCGGAAGGGTAATGGAGGCACCGGGAAGGAGGGCAGCGGGAATTTCCACGATGTGAGAATTTCCCGGAAGGGAGTCCAGTCCCGTGGGAAGAAACTCGAGGGTCAGGGAAGCACTTCGATCGGAGGGATTGACGATCGTCAGATCGGTCTGCCAGAAAGATCCGTTCCCTCCCTCGGTCAGTGCCGCGACGGGCACGATCTGCCTCCACGATGCATGAGTATCCGCATAAAGGACCGCAGATGTAAGAATTACAAAACTCATAACAGCCATAAATCGTTTCATGATTTTCTCCTTCGGTGGCCTGAATCCTTAAGTGTACCCGACACAGCGTTCACGGACAAGGATGAATCCCGATCTTCAGACCTGGCGTACAATAGAACCCGGTGAACCTGATTCCTCCGGAGTCGTCCAGACGGTACCGTCCGCGAATTATCGGCCATCGTGGAGCGGCCGGGCTGTCCTATGAGAACAGTCTCTCCGCCGTAAAAACCGCCATTGAACATGGTGTCGATGTTGTCGAGGTCGACATTCAGGTATCCCGGGACGGCTGCCCTATGGTCTTTCATGACCGCTACCTCGATCGCCTGACGTACCGAAGTGGTTATATCCACGAGTGGTCCTTCCGGGGGCTTCGAAGAATCCGCCTCCGGAACGGAGAGGTGATTCCCACGGTCCAGGAAGTCCTGGACCTCTGCCGGTCCCGGATCCCCGTCATCCTGGAAATTAAAAGCGAACGGGCCTTTCCCCCACTGAAGGAACTGCTGCGGGACTACGAGAATGACGATCGTGTCCTGGCTGCATCCTTCGACCACGCCTCTCTTCTCTCTCTGAAGAACAGCCACCCGGGACTCCGGACAATTGCGCTCATGGAGGGGGATCCCGTCCTCAAGCTCGGTTTTCTTCGGGATGCCCGTGCAGACATGGCGGGAATGTCCTTCGATACGCTGGGGGAAGATACGATACGGACCTTTCACGGGGAGGGGATCGACTTCATGGTCTGGACCGTGGACCAGCCGATGGAAATGAAGCGGGCCGTAAGAGCCAGACCCTGGGGGATTGCCACTAATTACCCGGACCGGCTGGCCATGCTGCTTCATCGAAAACGATCTTTCTGAAACGTATGGTTCTCTGATTGCAAGTGCATCGGAGCCGTGTCACAATGGCGGGCATGACCATGATCCGACGACTTTTTCCAGCCCTGAGCCTCATCCTGGCATCCCTCTCCCTCTTTGCCCTGCACCCGCCCCGCCCCGGGGAGATCCAGGCACTGAAGGATAAGGGCACCTTCCAGGAGAGGCTGGCCTTTGCGCATAAGCTTGGAAACCACAGGCTTCGTACTGGAGAGGACCTTCTCCGGGCTGAACCGCTCCGCGGCCTTCCCGCCAAGGGAACGGTCCGCATGGTCATGCTGTGCGTTGACTTTCCCGATTTCAAGCACAAGGTATCCCAGGCTTCCATCGAAGCAACCCTGTTCGGGGAGGGATATGCGGAAAATTATCCGGTGGAGAGCCTTCGAATGTACTACCAGAGATCTTCCTACGGGATCCTGGATATTCAGGGCGATGTTCTGGGGTGGTACACGGCCCAGTTCCCGAGGGATACCTATACCGACAACGCCGAGATGCTGATTGAGGAGATCATGGATCATTACAACGGTCTGGGCCAGGACTTTTCCCCCTACGACAACGACGGGGACGGCCAGATCGATTACTTCGGCGTCTACTGGACCGGCCCCATCGGGGAGTGGGCCTCCTTCTGGTGGGGATGGAACAGCTTCTTCGGGGATCCTTCTTATAAGATCGACGGAAAAAGCCTGGGTAATTTTTCCTGGTTCTGGGAACCGGACCGGGAGAATGCCGACGCCTACGGCATGATTCACGAAACCGGTCATGCCCTGGGACTTCCCGATTATTACGACTATGACGATTCAATCGGTCCAAGGGGCGGTCTGGGAGGCCTGGATGTGATGGACGGGTGGGCCTGCGACCACAACGCGTTCAGCAAGTGGGTGTTAGGATGGCTGACACCTGAGGTATCAACGGAAGGTGCGGGGATCAGTCTTCAGGCAGGTGCCCTCGTTCCCCAGGCTGTCGCCATGGGAGACGACCTCTCCCCAACCGATCCCTTCCATGAATATTTCATCATCCAGAACCGGTCCCGGATCGGAAACGATACGACCTTCCCGGGGGATGGGATCATGATCCTCCATGTGGATGCGCGGCGCGCCTGCGGTGCAAGCACGATCTATGACAACTCCTATACCGAGCATAAGCTCCTGCGGCTGATGGAGGCTGACGGGCGGGAAGAGATTGAATCGGGCGGCTGGGCCGAGTTCGACGATCTTTACGCGGCCCATACCCATGCGTCGTTCACACCCGTTACACAGCCCAACTCCGACCTCTACGACGGAAGGGCCAGCGGCGTCCACGTGGATGGAATTTCCTCCGCCGGAATGATCATGACTGCAGACATACGCAGGGATGGATTACCGATTCTGGCGTCCGTCCGGGTGACCTGGCCCCAGGACGGGGAGACAAATGTCGACAGCTCCTCCACCATCACCTGGGACAGGGTCCCTACGAACTACGGTTATGCCGTTGAAATACATTCAGGGGTCGCAACCCTCTTCCGGGCTTCTCTCCGAAAAGATAGCTCCTCCATGATCTTTCCCGCCTACCTTGCCAACCCGGGAAGTTCACTGCAATTCTGGATCAAGGCAAAGGGGGATGGACTTTCCGCTGGAACGGGCCCCTACACCAAGGTCAACCTTGTAACCCAGTGTCCCGATCGAATGGCGTGGTTTGCCAAAACCTTTTTCGAGCCCCCCTGCAGTGTCTGGTTTCCCGGTATAGCCCACCATCCAACGCTGGGCCTGACAGTTATGGCGGGCGGGCTGGACACTCCCGTGACCCAGGTCTACGACGGATATTCATGGAGCCGGATCGATACCTTGAATCAACCGCCCGCCCGTTCCTTTCCGGCCATGGCCTACGACCCCGTTCAGGATGGCATCGTTCTCTACGGGGGATGGAATTACCAGAACTCTGAATCTCTTGGTGACACATGGGTTCTGGATCCCTTCCGAAAGACGTGGACCCGATATGATGGTGAACCCTCCCCCCCCGCTGACTGGGCCGGGCTCATGGTAACCGATCCGGAACGTAACGTCGTCGTGCTGATCCTTCCCGGTGAGACATGGGTGTGGAACGGGAGTTCATGGGCCCTTGAAGATGCCGGCACGACTCCCGTGATGTTCTACGCCTCCGCCGCGTGGGATCCTGTGGGAAAACGTGTTCTCCTTTTTGGAGGAATGGACGGATACACCGGGGCACTGTCGAAAACGCTCTACGCGTATTCCGAAGGCCAGTGGACACCTCTAACCACGACCCTGAGCCCTTCCGCCCGGTACCTGACCTTCATGGCCACCGATCCATGGTCGGAACGGGTTCTCCTCATGGGAGGAGATAATGGGTACGAAGTTCTCTCGGACCTGTGGGCCTGGAACGGCACGCAGTGGACTCAGCTCGATCCGTGTGCAGGGGAACCTCCAATGGCATGGCCTGCACTCGGAGTCTTCGACGTCGGCCGAAACATGTTATTCATGGCCGGGGATTCCACGGGGATATCCTGGGAACTGGCACCGCGCCACACCGTGTCCGCCGACTTTACCGTCAACCCAGATCCTTCCTCAGTCAATGAACCTGTAACGTTTTCCCCAACGGTCACAGGAACTGTATCCCGTTATTACTGGATCTTCGGGGACGGTGCCACATCGTCGGAGGCCTCTCCCACCCATACCTACCTGGAGCGGGGAACCTACATGGTGCGCCTGCTGGTCATGGACGGGGAGGGATCGCACACTACGACAAGGTGGATCACGGTCTCGGGTCCCGGTCACACCCGGCCCTTTGACAAACCCTGAGAGAATGGGCTACCGGTTCTGACTTAATCCAGGGAGCGGGCCTTTATTCCCAGCTTTCGGAGCCGGGCCGCGAACCGGCCCCGGTCCGCAAAGGTCCAGACTTCCTGTGGAGACACCCGTTCTATGAAGGTAATCAGGTCCCCGGTATCTGCGTGGTCACTCATCGGGATCCTGGCATCCCAGGATCCTCCACGATCCGCGGCCCAGCCTGAAACAAAGGCAAACCGTGCCCCTTCCCGGGACATGGACTGCCTCTGGTAGGTCAGGAGGGAGCGTGTGACCACCATGAAGTCTCCACGGAGAGGCGAGCCGGCCTTCCACGGGATTACGGAAGGCAGGGCGACGCCAGCTTTTCTCATCGATTCTGTCATTCGGAAGAGGCCGGCCGGGAGTGCTCCCACGTACCCACAGGAACCGAGGTGGAGAACCAGATCCTGAGCCTTCCCGACCCGGCTCATGACCACAAAGACAGGATAGGCACCTTCGGCTTTGCAGGATAGGAGAAAGGAGAGGGCTCGGGATTCCGCCTCCTCCAGGGTAAGATGGCGGTACGTTCCCTCACCGTAGGTTCCTTCCATGATCAGCAGATCGGCGCGAGGAGTGGAAGCCGCCGGGCAGGTACGAGATCCCGACAGTCGGACGTCGCCTGAAAAGAGAACGACGGATTCATCCGCTTCAAGCAGGAGCTGGGCCGATCCCGGGATGTGACCAGCCGGCAGAAATGTGAATGCGTATCCTTTCTTTTCAAAGCGCTGATGCATCCTGTAGGTCTGCAGCTTTTTCGGTGCGTCACGGAGATCTTCCAGGAGAACGGCCGTTTCCAGCGTGCAATGTCCGATCAAATGGGGCGCGAAATGGTCCCGATGCGCGTGGGAAATAAAAGCCTCTTCCCTTGGTGTCGGCACATCGAGATACCATCCAAGGCATGGAGCGTAGACATGGCCGTCCCGGACGGTGACAGGGTAGTTTTTCACAGCGGCGTTCACGGTCAGAAATAGGGAAAAACGGTATTCCTACACCTTTCCCGATTGGACAAGACGGGCAAAGTGTTCGAAGGAACGGTCGTAGGTCCTCTCCGCTTCACGGGAAAAGACGCACCCCGGCAGCTGGCGGCTCCGGAGGTGATACTGGATGCAATCACAGCATATCCCCTTGCGGGAGCAGGGATCGTACGTGCATGTGCACAGGCTCAGGCTCTTTTCCTTTTTGCATTCCATGGCAACTCCCGGCTGGCGTTGATTCCAATCAATTGTAACCCAATAATTACACCTGATGATTCATCTTTACCTCAGAAACCACACTGTCCTTTCCCGGGAAATAAGGCTGAGGACTTCGGACAGATCACAGTTCCCATTATCTTACATAGGAAAGTTTTTATAATCTATATCGATGTGCTTATCCCTTGATGATATAATAACGGATTCAATCGCGGAGGAAATATGGGATATAAACCTTCGGTCATCATTGCTGACGATAGTGAAGCTTTTTTAATGTACCTGTCACTTGTATTAAACCGCATGGGATTTGACATAATACCTGTAGAAAATGGATATGAAGCCATCAAACTCGGAAGGATCCTTTCACCTGACATAATCATGATGGACATCATGATGCCCGAAATGGATGGCATCACTGCGCTTCGAAATTTAAAAAGTGACTCACAGCTTCGACATATTCCCGTAATTATGATTACCGTTGTCTCCGATACAGAAAAAGTAGAGGAATGCATGAGAATCGGGGCTTCAGGTTATGTTACGAAACCCATAAAGCTATCCAGGCTTCATGAAACAGTCAATCAAACCATACCGTATACTCATTTTCAGAAACGCAAGTTTATCCGGGCGACTATAAATCAGAAAATTCTTGTCGAATCATCGCTTTTTGGAAGCAAAGAGTATTTTGCCGAAACATTATCGGAAATGGGTATTTACTTCAGAACAAATGAGGCATATAAAGTTGGGGAACCGGTTAAACTTACATTTACCTTGAAAAATCAAACAGAGATCTCATTATCCGGTTCCATCATTTATCGAAAGGGACTTTACGGCGATGTATTTAAACGTTCACCAGGAGTGGCAGTCAAGTTTAAGGAACCTTCTGTTTATGAAAGAATGCTCCTGAAAGAGTATATTGCTGAGAAGTTAATCGGAGATATCCTAGATGAGCAAAAGGAATCTCTTTTTGTAAAAGAAGATGAATCCTGAATGGTCAAAGATTACATGGGCTTTTCGACCCCGGTATTTTATTGACTGGCTCTTAAAGAGCACATAAGGGAAATAACGGTTTTATGGGAGTCTCTCTACATTCAATAAAATGATGTTGCCATCAAATTGGGTGGAGCCAATGTTAATTTCCCGCTCATCGATGACGGAGAAGCTCCCCTCCCGATCTACGGCAACTGTCTTTACGGTGTAAGAGTCCGGGGTGAGGCTTGCAGTATGCACGTTTATATCAAAGTGATGCGGCAGGTCAAAAGGTCGTCGATGACGGGATGGCGGCGGCCATGGCACTTCCGGCTCTTCAAATTCCTTTGCCGCGATGAACTGACTGCCGAATTGCACGTAAACACCCTGAAGCTCGTCATCATCCAAGACCTGTCCGTGGAAGTGAAGGATATTTCCCTCCACGGTCACTTCAATAGACCCGGTCGGGAAGTGGTCATCATGGCGAACGGCACCGAAGAGAAGAACTTCATCTCCTGAAGCGACATAGAGCCTGTTGTTGGATACAAGGGATCCCGTGACTCGAGAGGAGAGTTCGTTGACTCCCGCATTCCATGGATTGTGTATTAGATCAAAATTATACAAATGAAAAATCTCTTCGCCTCCTACTTTCGTCACCTTGGTCACGTATGCATAAGACTCGTGCGCTACTATTGTGTTGACGCTTCCCCCATCTTCAACGAGATCGGTGGCATCCCACCAATTGTAATCATAGATTCTGTCTTTAAGGTAAAAGACCACGATGTGATCCGGGTGGGGATACGCCCTGCTGTTGGTTAAGTAGTAGTTTTTGTACTGGTGTGAAGTACGCTGCAGGCAAGATTCTGAACAATTGGGATTTCCTGTAAGACATGGGGACCAGTAAGCATCGCCAGACCCGATAATGGAGTCCAGATCACTTTTAAGGAAATGGCTGGTACTCCACTCAGCAGGAAAAAAGAATTCACCCCGATAGTAGCGAATCTGGCCACCACTGTACACAATGTCATGTTTACAACCATCCAGATAGTCGTAATGCGGGTAGATCATGATGGATGCGAAATCGGGAAGATGGATGGCATAGGGGACAAAACAGCATGTTGGATACCAATCCATGGGTTCCCCTTCATCCCAGTAAGAGGGACAAAAAAGATAGTCCTTGGCAATCGAACATCCCACAAATTTATCGGATGGGAACCCACCGGATAATGCGTTCAAGTTCCAGACACCCGCCTGGGAAGGGATCAACTCCCAGACCTGCAGGGGGTTGGCCGGTTGCCGTAAATCGTAAAACCGTATCCCATGGTCCTCCAGGGATGCGTACCAGAAACGAATGAGAAGATGTTGCCATCGATAAAGTCGGGCAGAATACTCGCTGTAATTACGGGGACACTATACCCATTTCTCCCATTTCTTCCCGTGAGTATTCTTCCCATGAATCCAGTGTATCGCCAGGTATATTCAATGTCAATTTAATAAAAGTATGTTACGAAGCCAATGCCTCCCACACCGGGTTGACGAATCGGAACTTCAATGTAACGGCAGGGGATTCCATACATCGATTGAGGAATGAATGGGACTGGTTTCCGGTTACTCTATGAGGAATCCATGAATAAGACCCTTTTGAGGTAACCCGTGATGTGCGGCCGATTTGTTCAGATCTCGGTATCCGATTCGTTTATTCCGGGACTTCCGGATAGCTTGGCGTCCAACGGATTGGCCCCGAACTACAATGTCGCGCCCACGCAGGACATTTCCGTCTGGACCATGGAAGACGGCCGGTTAACTCATAGAAGGATGCGCTGGGGCCTCATTCCTTCCTGGGCCGAGGATGCGTCGATCGGAAACCGGATGATCAATGCCCGGGCGGAGACCGCAGCGGATAAACCCGGCTTTCGAAGCGCCATGCGCCATCGAAGGTGCATCATTCCCGCAGACGGATTCTATGAGTGGGTAGATAGACCCGGAGGCCGGGTTCCGATCTTCATTCATCGGATCGACGGGTCGCCGCTCCTCATGGCCGGGCTCTGGGAATCGTGGTCCTCCCCTGAAGGCGATCCAATTCTTTCGTGCACGATTCTCACGGTGGAGGCCAACGCCTTCATGAAACCGTTCCACCACCGCATGCCCGTTCTTCTGCACAGGAACGACGGAGCACGGTGGCTGGACCCCTCCATTACCGAGCCGGGCATGGTCCTGGACCTCCTGAGACCCTTAGCGGAAGAGGCTCTGACGGCCCATGAAGTGTCCCGACGCGTCAATAGCCCCAAAAATAACAGCCACCTCTGTATCCAGCCAGTTCCTGGAGGCCTTACCTTATAACAAAAAAGCCCCGGGAAGTTTCTCCACGGGGCTATCATTATCGATCTTGTAAGGCCTACTCTCAGGGCTTTTCCTCCGGATCAGGGCACCACCGCAGGATGGGATTCCGAGCCGCCGCCACTTCATCCAGACGGCGAACCGGCGTGGTGTAGGGAGCCTGGCGGACAAATTCCGGATCCATTTCGATCTCTTTCGCGATCTGCTTCATGGCCGCAATAAAGGCATCCAGCTCTTCCCTGTCCTCCGTCTCGGTCGGTTCGATCATCAGGGCCCCATGGACGATCAGGGGGAAGGACACCGTCGGAGGATGGATGCCGAAATCAAGCAGCCTCTTCGCGATGTCCATGTTCTTCACGTTCCTGGACGCGTAGCTCGTATCGTCAAAGACCACCTCGTGAAGCGTGGGGGAATCGTACTTCAGGTTAAAGACATCCTTCAGCCGGGCCCGAAGATAGTTGGCATTGAGAACAGCCCGCTCCGATACCCCTTTGATACCTTCTTTTCCCAGGGCGCAGATGTAGGTGTAGGCACGGATCAGCATCCCGACATTCCCAAAAAAGGAGCGGACCCTGCCCACCGACTTTGGAAAATCGCAGGATAGACGGTACTGCTGTTCGCCCGTGCGGACAACCCTGGGGACGGGAAGGTAGTCGACGAGAGGTGTCGATACGCCCACCGGTCCGGCGCCGGGACCTCCCCCCCCGTGGGGTGTGGAGAAGGTCTTGTGTAGATTCAGGTGCATGACGTCCACGCCCATGTCTCCCGGGCGGGCGATTCCCATGAAGGCGTTGAAATTGGCTCCGTCGCAGTAAAGGTACGCACCCTTTTCATGCAGGAGGGCGGCAATCGTCATGATTTCATCTTCGAAGACACCCAGGGTGTTGGGCACGGTGAGCATGAGGGCCGCCACATCCTCGTTGAGGTGCTGGCGAAGCTGATCCATGTCCACCGTTCCCCGCTCGTTGGACTTCAGCTCTTTCACTTCATACCCGGCAAAGACGGCGGACGCTGGATTAGTTCCGTGGGCGGAATCGGGGATCAGAATCGTCTTCCGGGGGTTCCCCCGGTCCTCGTGGGCCTTCCGGATCATCATGACCCCGGTGAGCTCTCCGTGGGCCCCGGCGGCCGGCTGGAGGGTCATGCCGGCGAATCCCGTGATCTCCTTCAGGAGGCTTTCCAGGTTTTCCATGAGTTTCAGGGTTCCCTGGACCGCAATGTCGGGCTGGTGGGGGTGGGCCAAGGCAAATCCGGGAAGACGGGCCGCCCACTCGTTGACCTTCGGGTTGTATTTCATCGTGCAGGAACCCAGGGGATAGAAACCGAGATCCACTGCGTGGTTCAATCGGGAAAGCCGGGTAAAATGGCGGACGACTTCCACCTCGCTTACCTCGGGAAGTTCCCGGATCGGTTTGCTGCGCAGCAGATCCGCGGGCAGGAGATTGGAAATGCCCGGGGATTCCACGCCGGATTCAACCACGTGGATTCCTTCTTTTCCCGACCGGGAACGCTCAAAAATCAGGGGTTCGGGAGTTTTAAAATCGGTCTTCATGAGAGACTCCTGGCGGCGTCCACAAGCTCAGACAGGGATTCAGGTTCGTTCATTTCCGTTACGGCCATCAGGTAGTGATCCTTGAATTCCGGGTAATCGTCTCCCAGTGCGGGACCGATCGTATAGCCTCTCTTTTGCAGTTCTTCATGCTTTCCGTCCGGAAGGCCGATTACACATTCATTGAAGATGGGGCCGGCCAGGGGGAAAGAGATCCCGTCGATCCCTTCCAGCCGGCTGCGCAGGTGGTGAGCCCGGATGGTATTGACTTCGGCAAGCTGACGCAGCCCCTTCCGGCCGTACAATTCCAGGTACACGGTTGCCGCCAGCGCGCAGAGAGCATGGTTCGTGCAGATATTGCTCGTCGCCTTCTCTCTCCGGATATGCTGTTCCCGGGTGGAGAGCGTCAGGACAAATCCCCGCTTCCCTTCTGAATCCCGGGTCTCTCCGCAGATCCTTCCCGGAAGCTGGCGAAGGTATTCCTGGCGGGTCGCGAAAAATCCCAGGTAGGGCCCGCCGTAGGAAAGGGGAATCCCGAAGGACTGGGCCTCTCCGCAGGCCACATCGAAGCCGAAATGGCCGGGCGGTTCAAGAAGTGCAAGAGACAGGGTTTCACTGGTTACCGCGATCTTGAAGATCTTTCGATCTCCCAGCAGGTTCTGAATCTCCTTCAGATTCTCGATCACGCCCAGGTAGTTCGGGGTCTGGACGGCAATGGCAAAGACGTCTTCGTCCACCATGCCTGCCAGGGCCGCCAGGTCGACACTCCCGCTTCCTTGGAAGGGAATTTCTTTGACGACCAGATCCATGTTCTGCAGGTAGGTCGTCAGAACCTGTCGATACTGGGGATGCATCGTCCGGGAGACAAGGACGGTTTTCTTCTTTTTAATCACACGCCCCGCCATCATCACGGCTTCCACGAGGGCTGTGGCTCCATCGTACAGGGAGGCATTGGCCACGTCCATTCCCGTAAGACCCGCGATCATGGTCTGAAACTCGAAGAGAGCCTGCAACCCTCCCTGGGAAATTTCAGGCTGATAGGGCGTGTACGAAGTATAGAATTCAGCGCGAAGAAGGACCGTATCGATGATGGAAGGTATGTAATGGCTGTACGCGCCGCCTCCCAGAAATCTCTTCGACGCTTCCCCCAGGCAGTTGCGCTGGCTGAGGTCATCCAGATGGGCGACAAGACGCTGTTCCGGGAGAGCCCGCGGGACGTTCAGGAGTGATTTCAGCCGGATGGATTCCGGGATCGTCCGGAAGAGATCCTCCAGGGACGAAACCCCGACGATCTCCATCATCTCCCGAAGGTCTTGATCCCCCTGGGGAAAATAGGGGTGGTTCATCTCAGTGCTCCTTTTCTTTTTCCTCCGCAACAAATGTGGCGTAGGATGCCTCGTCCATTAATCCTTCGAGCTCACCCGCATCGGAAGGATCGACAACCACGAGCCATCCCTTTCCATAGGGATCCTGGTTTACCAGCTCCGGGCTGGCCTCAAGTTCACCGTTCGATTCGACCACCGTCCCCGAAACGGGAGCATACAGATCCGACACAGCTTTTACCGATTCGATCGTGCCCATCGTTTCCCCGCGGGAGACCGTTTCCCCGTCGGAAGGAAGCTCGACGAAAACGACATCACCCAGCTGTTCCTGAGCATAGGTTGTGATTCCGAAACGGACCTTACCGTCCTCAAGTTCGACCCACTCGTGTGTTGTGGTGTACTTACGTTCGGCCATTACCATCCTCCTTATCAGGATTTTTGACGTTTATAGAACGGCATGGGGACAACACGGGCCTTCAGCCTGCGTCCCCGGATATCGATCAGGATTTCCGTACCGGGTTCGGTATGTGCGACGGGAACATAGGCCATTCCCATGGCCTTTCCGACAAACGGCAATTGCGTACCCGACGTAACCTCGCCGGTGACCTCATCTCCGATTACAACGGGGTATCCATGCCGGGCGATACCTTTGTCGATCATCTCAAACCCGACAAGTTTCCGTGTGATCCCCGTTTCCTTCTGTTCCTGCAGGGCCGGACGGCCGATAAAGTCTCCCTTATCTATTTTGACGATCCAGTCCAAACCGGCTTCCCACGGCGTGTGGGCATCGTCGATGTCGTTACCGTAGAGCGCCATGCAGGCTTCCAGACGGAGCGTATCCCTGGCGCCAAGGCCGCACGGTTTCAAACCCTGAGATTTCCCGTGGGTGAAGAGTTCCCGGTAAATGGGGGCCGCATCCTCCGGGGAGCAGTAAATCTCGAACCCATCCTCACCGGTGTATCCGGTCCGGGAAACAATCGCTTCCCGTCCGATTACCTTTGCTATGGTAAATCGGTAGTATTTGACGGCAGGAAGATCGGCCTCCACCATGGGCTGCAGAATGGCCTCCGTATTGGGTCCCTGGACGGCAATCTGTGCATACGCCGCGCAGCGGTCCTCAATGACCGCGCCCATCGGATTGTGATCCCGCATCCATTGAATGTCCTTCGGGGCGTTGGCGGCGTTGATCACGAGAAAAAAGTGGTCCTCCGCCAGCATGTAGACCAGAAGATCATCGACAAATGTTCCCCGTTCGGTCAGCATGGACGTGTAGTGCGCCCGTCCCACGGATAATTTGGACACATCGTTGGTGGTGATGGATTGGACAAATTCAAACGCTTCGGGTCCCTTCACTTCCACTTCCCCCATATGCGACACATCGAAGACCCCCGCAGCCGTCCGCACCGCCATGTGCTCATCGACTAGACCGGAAAATTGGACCGGCATCATAAAGCCCGCAAATTCCACCATCCGGCCGCCGAGTCGTACCTGTTCTTCAAACAACGGCGTATGGTTCACGCGTACCCCCCTTCGGTTCTCCTGGACATTCTTGTGAAAGTTACCACAACCTTTCATGACCCCTGTGACGGGTCTTCCATTTTACCACTTCAGAGCAAGTTCCTCCATCTGTTGTTGATCAGGAAAATTTGATTCAAAAAACGTTGCGAACGAAGTCGATATAGAGAACAACCACCATGAGCGTAATCAGCAGGTAAAAGCCGGTTGTCAGGACTCTTTCCTTCAGCTTGAGCGGCAGTTCCCTTCTTCGGACACCTTCAATCAGAAGGATCAGAAGATAGCCGCCGTCCAATACAGGGATGGGCAGAAGGTTAAAGATTCCCAGCTGGAGGGAGATCCGGCCGAGCAGATTTATAAAATCGTTGAATCCGCTGCGGAGGGCCTCTCCGGAGTAGCGGGCGATATCGATGGGACCACTCATCTGTCTAAGCGAACCGCGTCCACGCAGAAGACGCTGAACAATCTTTAGCGCCAAGGTCGCGTCACGAATGTTCTCCTTGATAGAGATCTTAAGAGCGGAGATGAGGGCGTAGCGCCGGATCGTGAAGGCTCCTTCGTCCAGCCGATACATGATCCCCATGAGTCCGCGGCCATCCTGCTCACCCAGGGTCACATCCAGAGTCTGCGTATTTGAACCTCTCTGGATTTCGAGAGAAATCGTTTCATTGGGGAGGGAGGACACCATATCGGAAAAGCGGCTGTAGGTAACCCGCTCACCGTTCAGGGCCAGAATCCGGTCTCCCGGCTTCACACCGGCCATGTCCGCGGGCCCGCCGGCCGTGACCTGATCGATCACGGGATAGATGGCCGGACTGACGCCTACCCATCCGAGATCATAGTTCCCTACCTTTTCAATCGTCAGGGGCAGGGTCAGAGGCTCTCCATTCCGCTCCACCGTAACCGGAATCGTGTCTCCTCCCAGAATAACCGACTGCATCTGAAATTCTTCCCAGGTTTGAATCCGTTTGTTTCCCAGGGCCTCGATCCGGTCTCCGATCTGAAACCCGGCCTGAACAGCAGGCGAATCGGGAAAGATGTACTCGATGACCGGCGGTTCATTGAGATAGGCGGGGGCTTCGACACCCACCATGTAGACCCCTGCGATGAGCAGGAGGGCCAGAAGAATATTCATTCCGGGGCCTGCCAGAAGAATCAGGGCCCGCTGCCATCGTTTTCCCCGGAGCTGGGGTTCGTCCCCCGAGACGATGGAGGATTCATCGTATCCCATTCCAAGGATCTTTACATAGCCTCCCAGGGGAATGGCAGAAAGACGAAATTCCACATCCCTCCACTGTTTGTAAAGCAATTTTTTTCCAAAACCGATGGAAAATACCGGCGTGGGGAACTTAAACAAACGGGCCATGAGAAAATGGCCCAGCTCGTGGATTGTGATCAGGATTCCAATGGCAACCAGAAAGGCAAGCAGGCTAGTGATGTAAGTCATTGTAATGATATCAACCTTTAGAATTTCTGTTCTATTTCCTCTCGTGCTGTCCGGCGGGCCCAGGCAGCAGCCCGGGTCACATCATCCAGAGTCGAGAGTCCGAAGGGCTCATGGCGCGAGAGAACGCCTTCCAGAACCCTGGAAATCGCGGGGAACGAGATTCGACGATGCAGGAAGGCGTCCACAGCCTCTTCGTTTGCTGCGGAAAGAACGGCGGGGGCGCTTTCTCCCATCTTGAGAGCGGCGTATCCCAATGCCAGTGCCGGATAGCGTCCCGGTTCGGGTGGGAGAAATTCCAGGCTGCCGAGCGTGGAGAGATCGAGGTAACCCGGCGGCGTGGGAAGGCGCTCCGGATAGGTCAGAGCATACTGGATGGGGTAGACCATATCGTTGGGGGAAAGCTGGGCGAGAAGGGTCCCGTCGCTGAATTCAACCATGGCGTGAACCAGGCTCCTGGGCTGAATGAGTACGTTGATATATTCAGGTTCGACACCAAAGAGAAAGTGGGCTTCAATCACTTCCAGGGCCTTGTTGACCATCGTTGCGCTATCAATGGTAATCTTCGGCCCCATCGCCCACGTGGGGTGGGCCAGCGCTTCGTCGACGGTAATGGAATCAAAGGTGTCCAGGGCACGGGTCCGGAATGGACCTCCGGATGCGGTCAGAACCAGCCGCCGCACCTCGCTGGATTTTCCACTCCGCAGGGCCTGATGAAGGGCCGCGTGTTCCGAATCGACGGGAAGGAGGGGAACACCCAGCCGGGTAAAGAGAGGGCCTGCCATCACGAGAGATTCCTTGTTGGCCAGAGCGATGGGTCGTCCAGCCTTTGCCGCGGCATAGGTGGATCGGAGCCCGGCCTCCCCTACGATGGCGGCCACGACAAGGTCAACGTCATTATGAAGGGCCGCGTTTTCCACGGCACGGGGGCCGGATTCGACCGTTACTTCCGGACAGGACGATTTCACCCGTTCCGCAGTTTCCGGATCCCCCATGGCGACATAGGAAGGATGAAACTCCTGAATGATAGAGATTGCCAGTTCGGCATTTCTTCCTGCGGCGATCGAGGTGATGGAGAAACGGTAGGGGTGGGCCCGGACCACCTTGAGTGTGCTTTGCCCGATACTTCCCGTGGCACCAAGCAGCGCAAGCCGTTTCATGAGAGCGTCAGAAGGTAAAAGAGAGGAATGGCAGACCAGAAGAGGCTGTCCGTTCGATCCCAGAAACCCCCATGTCCCGGAAAGAAGGTTCCGCTGTCCTTGACTTGAAAAACCCGCTTCCAGAGCGACTGAGAAAGATCACCAAAGAAAGCAGTCAATCCGACAGTGATCCCACCCAGGCCGGCCCAGTATGGGAAGAAACGGGGTTCGAACATCCTCGCCCAGGCCATGGTCACTATGAGACAGGTAAGGACGAGGGCCAGCGTTCCCGCAACTGTTTTATTGGGACTTACGCGGGGAGAAATCTTTCGTTTCCCGAAATGTTTCCCCACATAGTAGGCTGCGCTGTCCCCCACCCAGACCAGGACCAGCAGGAGGAGTATGGTCTTAATCCCCTCCGAGGATCCGAACTCCGATCGCAATCGCATCAAGTAAGATGCGGGAATCCCGATCAAAAGGGGCAGAACCGTCATCATCAAATGGCTCTGGTACCTGTGTTCGAGGTCTCCTGAAACCAGGAGAACTGCAATGGCTGGAAGTAATGTCTGAACGAGGAGCAGGGGAAGAAGGGGCCAGTTCAGCACCATGCCCCCCATCCACATCCACGCAAGGGGAAGGGCGAGCCACACCAGATAGCTTTTCTGGCGCAGCTGAAAGATCCTGCAGACTTCAGCCAGGGCGATGCTGGCGGCTGCCGCTGCCAACCCCATGAAGGCCCAGGGCGGGGCAAGGATAAGGATGGCGAGAATGACGGGGATTCCAACTAGAGCTGTCAGCTCACGCTTCATTGTCGATCCCGCCAAACCTTCGTTCCCGCGTGGAGAATGCTTCCAGTGCCTGCTGGAGGTGCCGGCGGCGAAAATCGGGCCACAGGACCTTGGTGACATAAATTTCCGTATAGGCAAGCTGCCAGAGAAGGAAGTTACTGATCCGAAGCTCGCCGGATGTCCGGATCATAAGATCGGGATCCGGTACATGAGGTGCGTAAAGAAACGATCTGAATTCATCTTCCGTCAGAGCGTGCGACTGGTTTGTGCTTATAGCAGCGTTGACTGCATCGATGATTTCGGCCCTGCCGGAATAGTTTAGCGCCAGAAAAAATTGCAATCCCGTATTCTTCGAAGTCTTTTCGACCACACTCTCCAGCCGGGCCTGGACTTCGGGGGATAGATCTCCAAGACGTCCGATGGCACCGAACCGAATATTGTTTTTCATAAGGGTTGGGAGTTCTTTGTCCAGATATTCCTGGAGGAGATTCATGAGTGTCTCCACCTCGGATTTGGGCCTCTTCCAGTTTTCTACGCTGAAGGCGAAGAGGGTTAGATAGCCGATGGAGAGCTCCGCGCAGGCTTCAACAGTGTCACGGACTGCTTTGATTCCGGCCCGATGCCCTACCACTCTGGGAAGTCCCCGCTTTTTGGCCCACCTGCCGTTTCCGTCCATGATAATGACAATATGACGGGGCAGGGTTCCATTGGAAAAATGATGCGCCATAGGCGTCCATCTTACACCAAAGGCCGGGGATTGCCTAGCAGTCCTCACTTCCTGTTCAAAGCGGGAATCACAGTCTCTACACCTCCCCTCCGACACATGGAAACAGCAAAATATGAAAGTTTCAGAGAGTCCGAGCCCTGTAAGGGATGGGCCGCTGGCGGACTCTTCATGGGAAGGGTACAATAGACCCATGATTCGCCTGGCCCTTGCCCAGATCAATCCGACCCTCGGAGATATTGAAGGCAACAAAATCAGGATTCTAGATTCGATATCCCGGGCCCGGGATGCCGGTTCTGATATCGTCGCTTTCCCCGAGCTCTGCATTACCGGGTACCCACCCGAAGATCTTCTCCTCCGCCGCGATTTTATTCGGCGGCAGGAGGAAGCGGTCGAGGAAATCGCCTTACGGATTGAATCTTTTGCCGTCATCCTTGGATTTGCGCACTTGAAAGATGGAAAGTTGTTCAACGGAGCCGCCATCTTAAACAGAGGAGCAGTAGCAGGCGTTTACCACAAAATATTTCTCCCCAATTACGGCGTCTTCGATGAAAAGCGATACTTTGAAGCCGGCGACAGAATCGTCGTCATGGACTGGCAGGGAATCACGATTGGCATCAATATCTGCGAGGATATCTGGATACCCGGAGGCGTGACGGAGGAACAGGGGTTCCTTGGAGATGCTGAAATCGTTGTCAACATCTCATCTTCGCCCTTCCATCACACCAAGTGGCTGGAGAGACTCTCCATGCTATCCAGCCGTGCTTCGACGATCCGGGGCGCCGTGGGATACGTGAACCTGGTCGGCGGACAGGATGAACTGGTCTTCGACGGAAACAGCCTGGTTGTAAACCATGAAGGCAACCCCCTGACAAAGGGCCTGCAATTCAGGGAGGATCTCCTGCTTGCCGATATCGACATCGAGGCCATCCGGTCTTCGAGGAGCGATCCGGCCTTTCGAAGGGACCGAGAGGCGTGGACCGGACGATGGCCTCTTCAGGTCGTCAAGATCGATCTCGAACATTCTTCCACTCTGCCGGAAATCCCCTCTCGCACGGAAGAAACACAATCACCGAATCCTGCCGAAGAAGTGTACGAGGCCCTGGTTCTGGGCACCCGGGATTACATTGAGAAGAACCGGTTCAAGGATGTCATCATTGGAATCTCAGGAGGCATTGATTCCGCTCTCACCGCGGCCATTGCCGTGGATGCCCTGGGCTGCCATCGCGTTCATGGTGTCTCGATGCCCTCACCGTTCACCTCGAGCCACAGCATCGAAGACGCGGAAGTTCTGGCCCGTAATCTCGACTTTGATCTGAGCACAATTCCCATTACCGAACCGTACCAGTCGATTCTCCAGACGATGAAGCCCGAATTTGGAGAAAAACCGGAGGACATCACCGAGGAAAACCTGCAGGCCCGTATTCGCGGCATGATTCTCATGGCCCTTTCCAACAAACACGGATATCTCGTCCTGACCACGGGTAACAAGAGTGAAGTCAGTGTCGGCTACAGCACGCTATATGGAGATACGGCAGGCGGATTTGCCGTCATCAAGGATCTTTACAAAACGATGGTCTATCGCGTGGCCCGCTGGAGGAACGAGGCTGCCGAGAGGGCCTTTATTCCACCCCGGATCCTGACAAAGGCTCCTTCGGCTGAATTAAAGCCCGACCAGACGGACCAGGACACGCTCCCCCCCTATGACGTTCTGGATGCCATTCTTATTGCTTACATTGAGCAGCAGCTTCCGATAGAGGAAATCGTCCAGAAAGGATTGGATCGGGAGCTTGTACAGCGGGTGATTCGTATGGTGGATCGGGCGGAATACAAGAGACGCCAGAGCCCGCCCGGAATCAAAATCACACCGCTGGCATTCGGGAAAGATCGTCGTATGCCGATCACGAACCGGTGGGATCCGACCAGGGGGTAATCAGGGAGTCGACGTAGGAGCCTCGAACCAGTCGGAAAAGGTTGTCGTCATGTGGAATTTCTTCTTAATGAAGAGCATTCCACCGACACCTTCGACAACCATTTCTCTCAATCCCCATCGATTATTCTGAACTTCGTATTTCAGAGTGGTTTTCATGGACTTTACATGTTTGGGCAATGGATCGGGAGTAGACTGGACTTCCATGGGAATCCCGGTTCCTTCTTCCAGCCAGGCAGTACCGCTAAGAACAGTTCCATCCTTCTCCTTGAAGGAAAAGGTATATCCAATGCAGGAATGTCCATCAACGAACGCTTTTTGCCCGGTAGACCGAGTAGTAAGACGGTCCTGGCTGGCGGGATCAAAAATCCCGGCAGTTTGAAATTCCATGGTCACTTCTCCGGAATTCTCATCCTTCTTTCCCTGATCCCTTTTTTCCATATCGGCCCGTGTTTTTTCCGTAATATCCTCTCCATTCGCTACGATTCTTACCAGTTCACTCTCTACCTCCCCCGTCTCCCCCAGAAAGAGCCTCGTCTTGATTTCCTGAAGATCCTCAACCTTCCCCTTCTTATCCATGACCTTCGATGTCATATCCAGGAGGCCGGGGACGCGGTCCCGATTCAGCGCAGCCAGATCCACGGCCTTTTGCCAGAGTGGATCGGACGCAACCATCGGTGAATGGATCAAGGCAAGAAAGATGAAAGAAAAAAAGAATCGGCCCATAAAAGTCTCCCCCTCAGGATGATCAGGACATGTATTTTATACGTCTTCCCATCCTGTGAAGTTTGGAATAGTCGAGCCTCCCTCCTCGTTACGATTACGATGACCCGCGCAACGCTTATTGCTATTCTTTTCCTGGAAACCCTGGCCTGCAGCCCCACCCTGGCCCGGCAATCCCCGACTGTGGATGACCCGGGAGGCACCTCCATGACGGAAACCATCAACCTTACTGAAGATGAATGGAAAGAACGGTTAACTCCGGAACAGTACCGGATTACACGTCAATGCGGTACCGAGCCTCCCTTCAGCGGCGCCCTTTACTATTTGAAGGACGAGGGGATTTACCACTGTATCGCCTGCGGAGCCCCTCTCTTTACCTCTGATGACAAGTACGAAAGTGGAAGCGGCTGGCCGAGCTACATGCGTCCGATCAGGCCCGACGCCGTCACTTCAAGGGTTGATCGAAGCCACGGCATGGTTCGTACCGAAGTCCGATGTGCAAGGTGCGGGGCTCACCTGGGCCATGTCTTCGAAGATGGGCCCGAGCCCACGGGTCTTCGGTACTGCATCAACTCCGTGGCGCTTTCCTTCTCTCCGGCCGAACAGGAGAAATCTTCTTTACAGAACCAATCTGCGGATTCATTAAAAGAGGACAAGTAGCCATCTTCGCAGGCCACATACCTGCAACTAATTGCGACATACGGCATGATTTGGTAGAGTGAGGATGTCGGAGATTTTTCTTCGGCATCATCCGCACAGGAGGGCTGGCTATCTTCTGCAGAAATAACCCCTTGAAACCGTTACGGCTGGGTCGAGGACATCCTCTCGGGCCAAAAGGGGGAAATGATAGCCGGAAAAGATCTTCAGACTCCACGAGAATGAAGCTCTCCCTTCGTATCCACCTTCCCTTTTCCAACTCCCTGCTCTTCCTGTGTATTCTCATCCTGTCCATTCCGGTACTCTCCCCGGGAAAGGATTTCGGCTATTACGCCGTTTACCGGGCCAGTGAACAGCGCTGTCTACTTATCGCAAACATATCCCACATGAAGTCCGGGGATCATGTCTATGGGGGCCCCTATTCCATCCAGGAAGGCCTCGAAATTCTCCGAAAATCCTGCCCCATTCCTCTCCAGGAAGCTGGAGACTGGTTTGCCGTGAAACGAAAAGAAGATTGCTGGCTTATCGAGGGCGTGGCAGGACTGAATCCCGGCGACACAATCCTTGAAGGAAACCTCTCCCGGGTCATGGCCGAAATCCTTCTCTATGAGGAGTGTGGATCTTTCCAGGTTCTGGAAGCAGGAGAGACCTTCTCTCCCCCCTCTCCCCCTCCTGAAAAGGAAAAACCTCCTCCACTCCTGCCTCCTGCTCCTGCCATGGAGTGGCAAAAAACCGAAGTTGATTGGGTGGATGTCTACGCAACGGGAGATGGAACGGTCACGGCGAAAATAGTCTCCGGCACGGATTTACCGGAGAGTCCCGTTCAACCCCTCTCCCCCTTCGTATCCATTCAGCCTGTGGATGAAGTGTCCGCTCCCGGGGCTGTCCGTGTCAGAATGCCGGAGAATGTAGTGATCCCCCCGGAAGACCGCGGACGTGTAGCCCTAGCTTTCTACGAAGAGAGCTACAGCCTCACTAAGGACAAAACCTACCAAACCTGGCATCTGCACGCCGCAGACTACGACCCGTCAACCGGTACCTTTGAAGCAACACTGAACCACAACTCCTTTATCGTCTGGGGACTCATCACCCTGGCAGGCGGCGTCACCATTCTTGTCTGGGACGACGCCACCCGGATGATGCTGTCCAAGAAGGAGAATGATCACTTTGTCCTCCACTACAAGAAGGGCCTGATTCCCGACGATACCGTCACCTACACCCTGGCCCAGCTTGAAAAGGCAAGGTCGTTTCTTATCGGGAGCTATTCCCTGCGCTACCCACCATCTCCGGCGAAGCTGGATGTTTACTACGTGGGGATCAAGTCCGATGAGGTGACCTACGGACTCTTCCAGGAGGGAAAGGGTGGAGGGAAGTGGATCGACCTGAACATCCCTTCCAGCATTGCAAACTACAGCCGTAACGAACTCACGGCCACGATCGTCCATGAGCTCTTTCACTTTATTCAGCCTCTTTACGAAGGTGAAAAGTCTTTCTGGACCCGGGTAACCGGCGGAGAGGTCCCCTATGGGTGGATCAACGAAGCCCTATCCTCGGCAACGGAGCACGCCTATGTGACAGCTCCCACCTTTGTTCCGGACCAGAACAGCCCCATCCTGAACAAGGAGGTCTACTCCATCGGGCTTCAAAACGTGGTCAAGGCGAAAGACGGTTACAGCGCGGGGGTTTTCTTCGATTTCCTCCGCCGCCGTTACGGAAACGAGCTATTCTACGAAATCCTCCAGGAATGCCTTCGCCAGGTGCAGAACAAGACGAAGTTCTCCGCCTACCTGGCCCTCCGCCGGGCCATCGAGCGGAGGGGACGGCAGATGCAGAGTGAAAGTGTCGATTATTCTTCTCTCACAGAGGCATGGAAGGCTTTTGTCGTTGCCTTTCTCGTGGACGGATCGAAGGAAATCGACCCGCGGCTGAACCGTAAGCTACCCTTTACAATTTCCAATCCCGGGATGGTGTCGGTGACGACGGACGGGATCATGCAAACGTGGAGCGTGGACGCCCCGTCCATGTCCTTTCCCCCTCGCCAGGCTCGATCTTTCAAGATTCAACCGGCGGAACGAAACAAGGAAGCAGAAGCAACGGTGGACTGCACGGTCTCCTTCACGAAGGAAAACGGCTCAACTCTTCCCTTCTACGCGCCGGTCTTTTCTTTCGAAAAGCAGGGATCCCACGGGTATATCAGCGCGGACAGCACCTTTCACGGTGCCCTCTCCGATACCACGGCTTCCGTGACTGCGACGCTCTCCTTCAAGAAGGAGACCCGGTTCCGTATCCTCACTGTCGTGCCGGTCGGCCTGGGGGATGAACCCTCCCTCGCCGACGCCCGGGCGAAAGGAACGATGGAGGTGAACTGCAAACTCAGAAAGGAGACGGAGGTTCCAGAGTATGAAACGTCAGCCGTCTCCACGGGTGCCATCGAAAGCTATTACCGCACGCTGGTCCAGAGCTTCCCGGTCTGGGTTCAGCGCAAGAGCACCCAGTATTGCCACTTCGTGGAGGTATGCACCGGTTGTGAGGATCAGTTCAAGGCTGCAGCGGCGGAGTACGCACCGAAGCGGGATGCCATGTATGAGCTGATGAAGCAGGTGGACAGAATTGAAGAGGATGCACAACCGCTCCAGCGGATTGTGAGCACCTATTCGAGAAACCGGTTTACTGAGGGGAACACAATCCAGGCCGCAGACAGACCGAAACTTTCCAGGATCATGGACGCCAACGAGCACTTCCATCCCCTCAACACCTACTGCATGTTCTCCCCCGGGGAATACATGAGCGCTATGGGTCCCCTCTTCATCAAGGGCGAGTTTCCCGCCAGTCCTTACAAGCTGGAGAGCCTGGGAAAACATTGCAGGCCGCCCAAATGTCCCATGCCGAAGGCCGAGAAGCTCACGAGTGAGATAAAATGGATGCAGGATCAGTTTGCGAATATTTCCCCGTGCCGGAAGGCGATCAAGGATGTCAACGCCTTCTGGAATTCCGAAAAGGGCGAACTGCTCAGGATCATCGAAGAACTGAAAGCAAAGTACCAGTGGCTTCAGTGACGGATTTGCGACGGTAGAACAGAGGGGGGACATGATGAAGAAATCGAAAGTCGACCTCTTTCGATTGATACTTTTCGCTCTTATCCTTCAGGCTGGAGCAGGAATCAGGGGAGAAGAAATCTACAAAGGCCCCATCCAACTTACACCTTCGTGCCCCTACAGCCTGAAGGACTGGTGTGAAGAGCAGGGGGCCACCTACATATCAGGGGCCTGTTATCCCAAGGGTGCAGAGGGCAGTATTCAGAATATCCTTCTGGCGACGATCCCGTCGGGCAGTCCCATCCCGAACGTCGGGGAAAGTGGTGGGAGGGAGGTAACGCACCTTTCCATAAAGGGAGTCCGCTGGTGGCAGGAAACGGCCAGAGAGTCGATCGCATGGTTTGCCATGGAGAGACTGAAAGCTCACAGCCTGGCACCCATCACTGAATATATCGACAAAAAGATCGATCTGGACAACAGTTCCGAATGCCGCATTCGGTTTGAGTATTCCCATTCCTGTGGGAACTCCACCTCCACCTGCTCACCGGCGATTGAATCAATGGTGTTTCCCTCCAACACCAAGCAGGAAGATCGGTTACGGATCCAGACTCTCCTGTGCGGAATTCTTTACTGGTCGGAAAAGAGTCCAGAGCTCGTTCGTGCCCTGGATCTGAATCGGGAAAACATAAAGATCCGGACTCTTTCCAACGGGCTGTCATATATGGAAATCAATCCTCCCCGGACCATGAATTATGAAGAGACGCTGCAACGATTCCGGAATGCAAGACTGTGCCCGGAGGAACCCGGGTTTTACGCCCCCGATCCCCGAGGGGAAGACTGGCGGGTCCATGGCAAATGTAGTATCGGTAACTTTGAGGGCTGCGTTCGCGATGTCCAGGTTCTCCACGGGCGAAAAGGTAAGAGCTGGTTCATTCAACAGGTCATTATCCGGGAGGGCCGATCTGTAGACGGAGGCGGACAGGACCTATGGAGTTCAGCCCGAAGTTTACGAATTTCCGCCGATTTCGTAATCGACGGTCTGGTTTCCGGGACCGTGACTATCAACCTTCACGGGGCGATCGACAGAGAGGCCATTGACAGTCTTGGTCACACCTTGCTCTATGACCTGGAGGAGGAACAGCGTGCTCTGGATCTGGTTCCCCTCCTCGCCCGGGGTCTTCACAACCTTCTCTATCCGGGAGACTGGAATCCGGACGGTATGCCTGCAGAGCATGGGCAGAGGACCCGCGTTACGATTCGCGTTACCGCAGATGGGTATGAGAGTACAGAAGTAAGTATGGATATCGAAAATACCGATCCGTTGACTCTGGCTGTTGCAGGCACGGTGACAGACTCCACGGGGGCTCCCATTTCCGGAGCTCACATCAGTCTTACCAATCTCGACCTTTCCACTGTGACCGATTTCAAAGGATCTTACCGGGTGGCCGCTTCTTCGGGTGCATCTTCCAGGACACAAACCTGGAATCCTGTCCTCAAACAGAAATCTAAGACTGGAACCCTTACGATCACATGCAGCGAAACCGGGTACATTCCCGTTCCAGGCAATGCGGTGATCACCATAAAAGCCACCGACTCCCAGGGACAGCCCCAGACAGGTGTTTCCGGCACTCTGTCCATCCGGGATCACCACCGGGCTTCCTTCATCTCGCTGGAAAATCCCTCGTTCCAACTGGATTCTTCCGGAACCTGCTCCACAACCCTTACGACGCGGAAGCCAGGGGAAACGGATGTTACTTTTCTGGACACCATCCCTCTTTCCATCATTGTGGAAGCCGCCCTGGATGGGGAAGAAGGGTCTTTAAAAACCGCCGAATCAGATCCTCTCCCTCTGGGACTGGTCCGAATCCATGGTGTGACCACAGGACCGGACATGGAGCCTCGTTACAATCCTTCTCCTCCCGTACTCATGCCCCGTTTCGCCCACCTGCTCTCTTCCACCCAGGTTCATAGTCAGCGACAGGAATATCCTGAGGGAGAATTTTTCATCCTCGCCCGAATCCCAACGACGGAGGAACTCGCGCGCGTCAAGGATATCTACCACATTTTCTGGAACGACGGGGCTCGAAGCAAGCTGGACATCCCCCTGAAGGGGAACCTGCAGGCCGGGGAAGTTCTTGAGATCGGAAAGGTGGATCTTCTGAGCCCCCTGGAACATGAAGCCCGGGTAAAAGGATATGTCCGTGAATTCATCGAGGCCATGCCCCTTACGTCAGGAGCACGGGGACACCTCCTTGGGGATCTGAGCACCCTCTCCTTCCGGGAAGGTAGCACGGGAATGGTTCCCAATTACACAATGCTGGAATTCGATCCTCCCGGTCAGATTCATATTCCAGGTTCTGCGGGAGAATACTGGGATGGAAACCCCTATCGGGTTGCCTCTCCCATCCACGACATCGACCCGGCCTACGCGATTGTCTTTCACGAGATGGGGCATTTTATCCACCAGCGCCTGGTGGAGACGGCAAAATTAAAACTCTTTTACAACCTCCTGAAGGGGATGGGGTCAAGACATACCACGTGGTCCGCCCCCGACACTTCCTCCGGCCTCTCCCAGAGGGTTACCTCTTTCAACGAAGCTACGGCCGATTTCTTTGCCTTTCTGATGTTTCATTTTCTGAAGGACCGCCATCCTGAATTCTCACAATCGGTCTATTTTAATCGCGGATATCTTGCCGAATTCGACACCGAAGAGAAAGCCAGGAATCTGGCCTTTTCCGGGGGATGCCGGATTGAAGGGATTCAAACCACCTTTTTAAAAACCCTTTACGGATCGACCCTGACAGGCAGTCCCCCTCTCGTTTTCGGAGATTACCTGCGGGTCATGCTCATGAAAAAGGACGATGCGTGGTTCACGAAATGGATCCCGGCACGAACGATGCGGGAGTGGGTTGTACTCAAGGAAAAATATGGAGGGATTCCCACAACGGATCTGCGACAGACTGCAACCCGTCTCAACATTCTCCCCTGCACCGACCAGCCGGAAATTACGATCATGCCCCGTACTTCCGCCGGGGGCATGTTCACTGTGAACGGGCACACACTCACAGCAAAAGACAGCACAACCCTCCACGGAATTCTGATCGGTGAAGAAATTCTCATTACTCGAAACCCATTCGCTGTCATGATGGCGGATACGACAAGGGGAGAGATGATCCAGCTTTCCGTACCCCAGGGAACCAGATTCCGATTCAATTCCGCAACCGAGGTACAGGTTCTGGACGGCATCATGGGGGTACGTGGTGCCATCACAGTCACAACTCCCAATGGGACCTACACCCCCGAAGGCACGGTCTGGACCGTAGAAGTCAAAGAAGGCGGCACGGTGAAGGTCCATGTTCTGGAAGGAGATGTCCGTGCCCGGACTCCCCGTGGGGAAACGGTCCTCCCTGCCGGAAAGGCCGCGACGGTTACGTCCTCCGGCGTCATCGAAACCTCGTTCGATCCCACGACTTCACCGAGACGTTCCCTCTTTGAAACACCGGAACCGGACATTCTCTTTGTCGACAACCCTTCCCCTCCCTCACCAGACCGGGTGCAGACATCCCTCGTTTCAGAGCCCGTCCCATCCTCCCAGGTCTCTCCTGCCCCTCCGTCTGTATCGGTTTCTGATACAGCCCCAGTTCCGAAACAGTTCCTCGCCCTGAAACGGAAGGAATCAGGACAGTGTGTCGTAGTAGTGGGAGTCGAGGGAATCCTTCCGGGGGATCGGGTCTATGGAACTTATTCCACCTATGAAGAGGCCCGAAAAGCGCTCGACAAACATTGCAACATTTCCGGGACTCCGGAGGAAGCCAGAATCGAGATCACACCACAATCAATAGAAACGTCACCGTCCGAAGAAGAGATCGACACATGGGAGGCAGAACCTCAAGCTCAAGATGGATCTCAATCCTCTGCCACCTTCACGATCCCCGGAAAGGCCATGGTCACAAAGGAGATGTGCCGGAAAGACGGTATACCTCCTGTCCGAACCGTATTCCTGAAATCCGGGCAGACGGTAACACTTTCCGCAACGGGAACCGTTAAGGCTGGCGGATCCTTTCCCGCTGTCAATTGCTCAGGTCTCGCGAGCACAATCATGAACAAACCCTGCCTTCCCATCCAGGGATTACCGCTGATGCGGCTCCTCGGAAACTTTGAAGGCAACATTTTCGACGCCGGTCGAAGTGGAACAACATTCACCGCACCTGGAGATGGCTGGCTTTCCTTCGGGTTTAATGACGATATATTTTCAGACAATCTTGGAGAAATCACTCTCACCCTTTCGGGTGAAATCTCTGAACAGGGAAAAGACTTCGACCTGCCGGCAGATTCGGTTTCGGACGATAAACAGGAGCTCGTCTCTCCCCTTCTGGCCGTACCCAAGTATGATAACGATGACTCCACCAAGGGAATTTTCTTTATCAACCTGGACACGGGAAACGCCTTCTTCATCGATCGGGTCAAACTGTCTCCTCTTTCGGTTCGAACGAGGAAGCTGAATCAGAACGTCTTCCGGGCCCTGGGACGGACACCGGGCACACCGGCAGGCCCGGGACAGATCCTGGTCGGCGAAATCCGGGAAGGCGGAGGAAATGTCACGGCTCTGCTCCTGGTTGACACCACAACGGGATCCATGGCTTATATCACCGATTTGGAAACCCAGTCTTTCTACGGAAAGATCCGGAAGATCCTGGATCGTCCAGCTTCAGTCCTGGCCAGTTCAGATGGAAATTACGCTCTCCTGATGCGTCGGGGATCTTCCGGAAAGACCAAGGGTGCCTACATCTATCACGCAACCACTGGCAGGGGCCTCTACTTTGCACGAATGGAGGAGATGAAATCGACGCCTCCATCCCGGCCCACAACGGAACTTCCTACAATGGAGGGATCGGTCTCAGCCCTGGAGCTTCAGGCGGGAAATGAAGCCACTGAGGCCTTCCTCCTGGCAGATAATGCGTCGGGTACCCTGTATTATGTGGGCGATGTGGAACGTGATTCGGATATACTCTCTGTCCGGAAATACAGGATCAGCCTCTTCGACTTCTTTCCCCGGGACACCGCTGTTGCAAGTCCCCGCCGTTTTGTCCTGATCCCGGTCTTCGGTAGTGGAGGGGCTACCGATCACGTCTTTGTCGTGGATGTGGGATCCGGAAAGATGGCGCTGATCAACGATGTACGAAAGCCGAACCGGACAAGGGTTCAGATCACCCCCCGCAACATCTATGACTGGTTTCCGGCACAGGTGGGGGGACCCAGGGTCATGACAGCCGTCCCCAAAGTGAAGGGAAATGGTGAAACCGAGGGAGCATGGCTCTTTGATTCGGCGACAGGCCAGATCCTCTACCTGGAGGAGATCCGCAATCTTTCCAGGCTGGTCCCCTATCGGGTGAATCAAAAAGCCCGCTGATCAAGAGCCTCATTCCATAAAAAAAACCGGGAGGCGCATGCCTCCCGGTATCTAGTTAGTAGCGTAGTGAATCTTAGAACCAGAATTTCAGGCCGGTCCAGACCCAGGAATAGGTTCCGCCTGTATCCTGCAGGTATGGATCGTCATCTTTATAGTCGCTGAGAAGGAATCCAAAGACAACCCCCACTTTTTTTGAAAGCTGAAGGGTCATGTCTCCATTCAGTTCAAGACGGGAGATGTCCAGATCGGAGTAGGTGTGGACGGCTGAAAAGTCGTAGTCCTCATGTCCCAGTGCATCGGCAGCTTCCTGGGAAATGGGAGTAAATTGAATCATATTCATTCCCGCTGTTGAGGTTACGTAAGAAAGACCGAGGGAAAGGGACATCTTCTCCGTGGGCATGACCCGCGTGGACAGGTAGAGGATATTGGATTCGGTGTCGTAGCTCACATCATCGGCAGTGTGGCCTAACTGGCCACTTGTGACACCGCCTGCTCACCCATCAAAGACGGGGATGCAGATGTGCGTATCCGTCGTCTCTTTCATATAGGTGTATCCCGTGAACCAGCTCCACTTCTGGGATGGTATCCAGTTGATGTAGGCACTGGCAAGGGTAATATCCCGATCCCATGTCGACATGTCGAGTTCATCGTTCTTATCGTCCGTGTAACTGGTACTCAACATGAGAAAGGTTTTCTGTCCCAGGGGACGGGAGGCTGTCGCGCGAAACTGCATCCTCTCCGAAGGCTGATTGGACAGGTCCGCCTGTCTGGCGTCCTGCCACTCCCAGTACTGGATAGAACCGGGGGCCATGGGACTGGACACAGGTTCGGTGTCCATATCGGGAGTGCAGCCGCCGTTGACGTTGGCGAAGGGGTGGGAAATATCGCTGTAGGCCAGAGAAGCCATCAGCTTCCAGGACTTTGGAATCACGTGGCGCCAGTCCATGTAGAGACGGCCCGTAATGGTCTCCGTTTCCCCTTCCTGGACTTCGTAGGTGTCCCGATCCTCCGAAAGGTATCGATATCCGAACCGGAACGATCCCATCCGCGCATACTGGTAACGGATTTCGGCAATCCCATCGGTGACCGAGCGATTCATCCCGCTCGTTCGCAGAAAATCAGGATTGTACCCGTAGTGTTCCTGGTAAGTCTGACCGGCATAGGGTCCGGCAACAGCCACGGGCTCGACAATATCGACAAAGTAGTCGTCATTATCGATCTCGTAGGTACGAACCCTCAGTTTCAGCCAGGTCTTCTCTCCCAGACGCTGGGCGCCGCTGGCCAGCCAGGCATTGTAATCAAAGCTCAGATCTGCGGTCTGGTTGGTCACTTCGGCCATCGTATACGCGGTGGTGAAGGTACCGCTATCCCAGCCGTAGTCCAGTCGGACCTGGTTCTGGCTTTTTTCCACGTCGGGTACACGCTCCACCATCTGAGGACCATCCGAAATGTCAAAAGAGATTCGATCATTAAACGCAGGCGTGTGTTGAACCGGGTGTTCGGCCAGATCATAAAGAACGGTCGGCGTGGCACCGTTTTCCCAGTATGATCGTGTCAGGTGGGAGGCCATCAGGCGAAGGCGCCCGATCGTCCAGGAAGCACCGGCTTCGATATCCTCCGTCGCTTCGTTGACCTCCCGGTCCATGGCATTCACGTGACAGCCGGCGCAGTGGGACATGGCTCGAACCTGCTTCATTCCTTCACGTTCCAGCTTGCTGTAGGACGCGAAGAATTTCAGATTTTCATAACCATGGACGGCATAATCCATTCGAGCCTTGAGATCCCTGACCGAATAGCCGTACTGACTCATCGGGTTCATATCCGTATGGAAATTGGCCTTGGGCGCAAACGCGGCGTCCATGTTGACGAGCGGATCATGGATCAGGTTGTGGACAAATTCATTGTAGGATACATCGATTTTTCCGTGACGTCCGGTCCAGAACCTGATGTTGTACTGCTGCTCGTCGGGAGATGTATGGTGTCCGGAAATCAAAAATAGACCCTGTTCTCCAAACTGACCGTACATGTCCAGGCTAAATCCAAACCCCGCATCGGTATCGCGGTATTCCGCGGCCTTGGTGGGGCTTTCGTCGTTCTCGAAGGAGGTAACCAGTACCGAGGCGGTTCCTCCTCCATCTTCCGCGAAAGCCGGGATCACAACCAAAGCCACCAACAGGAGAAATAGAAATGTTTGTTTCATGGCTTCCCTCCTATCTCAGGAGACCCTTGCCCTGGCCGGGCACGGTCTGTGAGGGCAGGTCGGATCCGTGAATCTGCTGGTGACACTGCGTGCATTTGGTTCCATACGCCATCTTGAATCCCGCTTCCGCGTTGGGATTGGAAAACTCGACTCCGCCAACAATTACATCCGTATCGTGATTGGCGGCCAGTCCAGCATGGAAGTGGAATTCATGGCACTGGAGACAGAGAAAGGGTTCGGTCTGAACCAGCAGGTTGTCCGCCACTGTACCATGGGCATCATGGCAGATCCTGCAGTCTTCGATTACGGGCTGATGCTCAAAGATAAAGGGGCCCTGGTATCTGGAATGGCACTTCCAGCAGAGGTTGTTCACATCGGCAGCCGTGGCTTCCGACGCTCGGGAATCCCGATGGGGAGAGTGACAGGAGATACAGGTCATCTTTCCTTCGGGAACGGGATGGTGGTTGGGCAGATCCATTCTGGCCGCGACATCCTTATGACACTTACTGCAAACCTTTGTCGCATCTCCCTTCAACATGGAGGGACCGCTTCCGTGGTGGACACAATGGCAGTTGTCGCACGTAAACGATTCCCGGTCACAATGTTCCCCGTCACACGTGAGATCGGTATGACAGGAAAAACACTGCTGTTGAGGATTATCAACGATAAGGCCTGCGGTATCTCCCGTTTCCACATGGGAGGGTGCCGCAGGATGGCAGGTCTGGCAGTCCAGCCCGGCAACCCGTGTATGGATGGTCGTGGCAATGGACGTTACAACGCCTTCGTGACAGTCAAGGCACGGGCCGGCGTCGCCAGCAAAACAGAGGCCAGTCAATATCAGGAGAGCCCATACCAGCTTGAAAGCTGCATGTCTCATTCGATCCTCCTGGTCTTTACACTACGCTTGGTAAGGTTTATAAGAGAATGGAAGGGGTATCAGAGAGGAGGGCTTGTACCGCAATAGAGCCAGCATCGGGATCCGGACCCCCCGGGCCCGGACTGATGCATTCACGTTCGCTGGCTTCTGAATACCATATGTATAAACCATAAATGAAAATCTTCACAAATGTCAAGTATGTATGGATAATTTTTAAATAGAGAAAGATTCTCATCCCCATTATAAGGAAAAACATACAATTCACAACAGCCTTTATTCCTGCAAATATTTTCACATAAGCAGGAAAGTCTGGTTTTCCACTCTGTCGTGCTATACTTCTACCATGGTCTGGACGCGGTTTCGATCCCTAACGGGGCTATTACATGAAATTATTCCTCTTCAAAACATCGACGATCTTCTCCGAAAGATTGTAGAGACATCAAAATCGGTGGCAGACGCAGATTATTGTGCCATCATCCACTCTCCCGATGGAAAGAGCTTTCAACTTCTCTGTGACACACTTCCTGATAACGGAGAAAGAAAGTATTCGCTCTCTGCTGTTAAACATGCGTTCAAGGGAAGGAAGACAGCCCAGTTTTCCCGCTCTCCAGCGGAGGAAACTACGGGAAACGACAGCTTCTCTGTATTAACGATTGAAAAATGCCTCGTGGTTCCCCTGACCCTTCCCCGCAACGGGGTTCACTACGGTGTGCTTTACCTGGATCGCCGAAAGCATACCGAAGATTTCAGCGAGGTGGATATTTCCACGATCGTTGCTTTTGCCAATCTCGCATCCATTGCCATCGAGAATTCCGAACTCTTTACCCGCGTCACCGTGGACGAATTGACCCGTGCTTCTTCACGAAACTTTTTTCTCACGAGACTGGGAGAAGAATTTGAGCGGGCCAGACGTCTGAATGGGGGGCTGGGCCTTCTCATGCTCGATATTGACAACTTCAAACAGATCAATGATATTCACGGACACCTGGTCGGGGATGACATCCTCAGGCAGTTCTGTATCGCCATCCGGTCCAACGTAAGAGCCTATGACGTAGTCGGAAGATTGGGCGGCGACGAATTCGCCGTTCTCCTTCCCTCCACATCTCTGGATCAGGTTTACAAAGTCGCAGAGAAGCTGCAGAGCTGTATGTCCCAGTCGGAATGGCCGGAAGACCTGAAAGTAACCACAAGTATTGGAGGAACCGCTTTCCCTTTCAACTCAGCGGAAAACGCAACCGATCTTCTCAATCAGGCAGATACGGCACTCTACCAGGCCAAGTACGGAGGGAGAAAACAGGCGGTAATTGCGGGACGCCAGACCCCAATTTTCAGCTCGCGCTATGATACTTCTCTTAAACCGGGAGAAGATCTCCTCCCTGTTCTCCAGGCATTTCGCAAGAAAGTTGAAAGTGCGTGCAACCGTATGGAGCTTTCGAAGAAAGAGAAGGAGACCCTCCTCAAGGAACTTGACTCCGTTTCTCACCTGATCCAGGGCGAGACACAATATTCAGACGTAACCTGACGTTTCACCGTTTGTAACACTTTCTACCCGCACTATGTATAGGCTTTATTAGGTTGAGAGGTTTTGGTGCGATTACCCTCTCGATCCTACCCCTGAGCACAAATCCTCTAAAATGCAAACTTCCAGCAACCTATGCCGAACTCCTGACAACATTCTAATTACGGGAGTAAGTCGGGGTGAGAGGATTTGGTGCGATTACCCTTTCGATCCTACCCGGGAGCACAAATCCTCCAAAATGCAAACTTCCAGCACACTATGCGGAACTTTTGCCAACATTCTAATTACGGGAGTAAGTCGGGTAACGGGGTGAGAGGTTTTGGTGCGATTACCCTTTCGATCCTACCCCTGAGCACAAATCCTCCAAAATGCAAACTTCCAGCAAACTATGCGGAACTCCTGATAACATTCTAATTACGGGAGTAAGTCGGGTGATGGGGTGAGAGGTTTTGGTGCGATTACCCTTTCGATCCTACCCGGGAGCACAAATCCTCCAAAATGCAAACTTCCAGCAAACTATGCGGAACTCCTGATAACATTCTAATTACGGGAGTAAGTCGGGGTGAGAGGATTTGAACCTCCGACATCCTGCTCCCAAAGCAGGTGCGCTACCGGGCTGCGCCACACCCCGTTGAGAAGGCTAAGTATATTCCGATGCGATGGGAAAAATCAATCTGCGATCCACGAAAGACCCGTTACTCCTCCGTCGTCTCCTCCCTCTCCTCGGCTCCGGAATGTTCTTCGTCCTTGTAGATATACTTGATTCCATCTTTAAATAGCATAAGATTCGGTCCCTCATGCCGGTTCAGCTTGATGACATCCCTGTCGTACCACTCAATCCAGCCCTTTAATTCCTCTCCATCCTTCATCACGATAACAACAGGGCTTTTTGAATGCATCTGTTTGAGATAGTAATAAACCTCTGCGAATGTCTGCTCTGGAGGTGTGGGTTTGCGGCTCATCTGCTGCTGCGAGGGCGGAGTTCGTCCCGGGCCAGATGGGCGTTTTCTTTTTGTACGCACCTCGGATAACTTGGGGCGAATCAATTTTCTCTGACTCATGATGTATATCCCCCGGGAAAGTATGATTACCCTTAGTTTACATCATCATATTCAATTATGCAACTGGCTTTCTTTTTTTCACCCGGGTGATATTCGTATGCAAGACAGCACTTCAGGCGTCCACAGACGCCTGAGACCTTGGAAGGATTGAGAACCAGATTCTGGTGCTTGGCCATCTTCATCGAAACAGGGGCAAAATCCTGCAGGAATGTCGAGCAGCAGAGGGTGATTCCGCATGTCCCGCATCCAGGGAGCATCTTCGCTTCATCACGAACCCCGATCTGTCGCATCTCCACGCGAATCCTGAGGGTTCTGGCCAGCTCCTTGACCAGAAGGCGAAAATCGATACGCCCTGTTGCGGTGTAGAAAAAGATCGCCTTTTTCAGATCATAGGAATAGACCACCCGGACCAGCTTCATCGGGATGCGGAGATCTTCGTTCTTCTTCAGGCAAAGATCGTAAGCCTGTCTCTCCAGAACGATCTTCTGTTCGAAAACCTGGAGATCTTTTTCTTCCGCAACACGGACAATTTTTCCCGCAGACGAGAAGCGTTCCGCCCACTCCTGGGGCAGCGCATCGACAATAACCTCTCCGAAATCGAGACCATGTTCCTGCTCGACCAGGCAGGCCGTACCTATTTCAATAGAAGGCCCCTCAAACTTATAGTATTCGAGGCGAGGCCAACCAAATCTTCGAACGCCAACTATTGTCAATCCGAGACCTCGGTGGTAAGAATTTTTTGTCTCATCTTTTCTCTGTAAGAAGAAAGCTTTTCTGTTAGAGACTCATCCTGAAGGGCCAGAATGGAAAGTGCAAAGAGTGCCGCATTCGTTGCACCCCAGGATCCGACAGCCATCGTGGCCACCGGGATTCCCGGAGGCATCTGGACGGTGGACATCAGTGCATCCAACCCCCCAATCGGAGACGAGTCCAGAGGAATTCCCAGCACAGGAAGCGTGGTATGGGCGGCGGCTACGCCGGCGAGGTGGGCGGCGCCTCCTGCGGCACAGATAATAACCTTAATTCCCCGTTTTCGGGCCGAAGAAAAGTAATCTCCTGCCTCATGGGGAGTTCGATGGGCGGACAGGACCCTGACCTCACAGGGTTCATCAAAGGACCGGAGGGTATCTACGGCTCCCTGGACCCGTGGAAGGTCATTGGCCGAACCCATGATGATCGCAACTCGTGGCTCAGGCATAGTGCATCTTCCTCAGGACCCGCTGACCGATATCTTTTCGGTAGTACTTATTTTCAAACCGGATACGGTCACAGGCAAGATAACATCGGGAAATTGCCTGGGCCAGGGTCTGGCCCCGGGCACAGACATTAAAGACCCGGCCTCCCGACGTTAGGTACCGGTCTCCATCCATCTTCGTCCCGGCATGGAATACAATCACACCCTCAAGCTGCTCCACGTCATCCAGATTCTCGACCGGAAAACCCTTTTCATAGGCACCGGGATAACCATCGCTTGCAAGAACGACACATGCCGCAGCTTCCTTGAGCCATTCTGCGCGCATTGTATTGAATTGTCCCCGGGCTCCAGCCAGACAGATCTGGAACAGATCACTGGCCAGACGGAGCATGATGGGCTGGGTTTCGGGATCGCCAAACCGACAATTGTATTCCAGAACCTTGGGTCCATCGGTTGTAATCATCAGGCCCGCGTAGAGCACGCCCCTGTATTCACGCCCCTCGTCCTTCATTCCGCGGATTGTGGGCAGAATAATATCCTTCAGAATTACCGAACTGGTTTCCTTGTCCAGGACTCCAGCCGGGGTATGGGCTCCCATGCCTCCCGTATTCGGACCGGTGTCATTGTCTCCAATCCGCTTGTAATCCTTAGCAGAGGCCATGGGAATGATCCGCTCTCCGTCAGAGAGTACAAGAAAAGATGCCTCTTCACCTTCCAGGCATTCTTCGATCAGGATTCGATTGGCAGCTCCGCCGAAACGCTTTTCTTCAAAGAAAGCATCAAGCGTTTCATCGATCTGTTTCTGCTCCGTGCAGACCACGACTCCCTTTCCCGCCGCAAGACCATCGGCCTTCAAAACTACTGGAATCTCGAATCCCTTGAGAACTTCCAGTGCTTCTTCCCTGCTTTCAGCAATCCCGGCCCGGGCGGTGGGAATGTTATGTCGCTGCATGAAAAGCTTTGAAAAGATTTTACTGCCTTCCAGTTCAGCCGCCCGCATGGTGGGGCCGAAAATGGTCAGGCCCCGTTTCTGGAATTCATCCACAATTCCGAGAACCAGGGAAAGTTCCGGTCCCACAACCGTCAGGTCAATCTTCAGTTTCTGGGCAAAATCGGCAAGTTCCTGGATGTCATCCGGGGGGATCGCTACGCAATGCGCATAGCGGTCGATTCCCGCATTTCCTGGAGCACAATAGACCTCTTCAACAAGTTCCGACTGGGCGAGCTTCCACACGATTGCGTGTTCACGCCCACCGGAACCGATTACCAGTAGTCGCACGGACAGATTGTACCATATTCTGCGTATTTTCCGGAAATCCCTCTGAAAATAAAAGGGTTACTGTAAGGTTTCCAGAACGCCGCACCGATGACGTGCCGGGGGTGGCTGTGGTAGGATAAATCCATGCTGGACATCCTTCAATCCCGGTATGCAAGCCCTGAAATGGCGGCCATCTTTGATGACCGTAATCGTTATGCCACCTGGCGAGCCCTCTGGATTGCCCTGGCCCGTGCCGAATCAGCGGTGGGGATCCCCATTCCCGAACAGGCCTTTACAGAAATGGAAGCTCACCGGTATTCGATCGATTTCGAGCGCGTTCGGGAAATCGAGCGCGAGACCCGTCATGACGTCATGGCTCACCTTCATCACTTTGGGGAACAATGCCCCTCTGCCAAACCCTTCCTCCATCTGGGCGCCACTTCCTGCTTCATTACCGACAATACGGACCTGATTCTCGTAAAACAGGCTCTCCAGCTTATCTCTGCGAGGCTGGCCCGCCTGATCCTTCTCATGAGGGACTTCTGTGCTGCTTACCGAGCCCTGCCGGTCCTTGGCTATACCCACTTTCAGCCGGCTCAGCCTACAACCCTGGGAAAACGTGCTTCCCTGTGGCTGCAGGACTACCTTAACGACTTCCAATCGATTCGCGACTTCACGGAAAAGATCCCGTTACGGGGAACAAAAGGTACCACAGGCACCCAGGCTTCCTTCCTTGAGCTGATGAACGGTGATCCCGTTCGTGTTGAGGAGATGGAATCCCATTTTCTTTCAGGTCTCGGATTTCGGAAGGCCTTTCCCGTCACCGGACAGACCTATCCCCGAAAATTCGACTGGTCGATCTCCACACTCCTGGAGGGAATTGCCATTTCTTCCGGAAAGATGAGCCGGGATCTAAGATTAATCCAGCATATGAAAGAACTTTCCGAACCCCGGGGAGATAAACAGGTCGGCTCTTCGGCGATGCCATATAAGAGAAATCCAATGCGCTCCGAGCGGTTGACATCTCTATCCCGTTACCTTTTGAACCTCACCCGAAATGCGGTGGACACAGCCGTGGATCAATGGCTGGAGCGGACCCTGGATGATTCCGCAGGCCGCCGTCTTTACCTCCCCCAGGCTTTTCTCACCACGGATGCAATTCTGATCCTGGGACAGGATATCTTTTCGGGCCTCACCGTTCATAATGAAATCATCGATGCCCGCCTCAGGGCAGAGCTCCCCTTCCTTCTCGTGGAAACGATCCTCATGGAAGGCGTCAAGCGCGGGGGAGATCGTCAGACTCTTCACGAACGCCTGAGGGAGCACGCTATGGCTGCTTCGGACGAACAGCGCCGGGGACTCTCCAACTCCTTTTTTCAGCGAGTCGCCAATGATCCGGACATCCCCTTCTCCGAAAAGGAACTCGAAAACGTTTCAGATCCGGCCAGGCTGGTGGGTCTCGCCCCCCGCCAGGTGGATACGTTCCTGGCAGAGCACGCGGACACCTTCGAGGAAGCCACCCGCGTGGCTTCCCCGATAACAAAGGTGGAGGTCTAGTCGAAGCCGCATGATCTCTTTAGCCCGCGTGGCCTCGATGGAGATATTCTCCCAGTAGAAAGAGGAGAGCAAGAAAACCGACAGATATCATCAGGCCCATGACAACTTTTTTCAGGGCGTTTATCCGGCTCTCTGCACGAACCAGGTAGACACACAGGGACCACAGGAGAAGAACGGCACCATAAAGAGCGATGACCGTCGGACTTCCCGGAAGATCAAAGAAATAGGAGAGAAGAAGCCCGGCCATCGTGACAAGCGTGCCTGCGGTCCAGCCGATGAGAAGCTGTATCGATAGCCTGTCTGTGACACTGATTGCCATCATGGCGGGAGTCACCAGAAAGACAAAGACGAGTAGGATTCCCGCGACCTGGACCGAGGTTGTAATCACGACAGCAAAGGTCGCATAGAAAAGAAGGTCCCAGAAAAACAGGTTGTATCCCTTACCCCTGGCACGTTCCGGATCGGAGGAAATCATCTGAAAGATCGGCTGGAACCGATAATGGATGATACCGATCACGGCATAGATGATCGAAGCCTTGATAATGTCAGGCCACCCGACCCAGAGCAGGGCGCCGGTGAGAAGCTCCTTGAGATGCTCACTCCCCAGAGGAGAACGGTCCATCACCAGGATTGAAAGGGCGGCCGCCAGGGCATAGACAAGGCCAATCACCGCTTCCTGGGGCACTCCATGCCTGCGAAACCGGGTCACGCTGAAAATGGTCCCTCCGGCGAGGGCAAAGAGGAGCGAAAAGATGTAGCTCCCTGGATCTCCCGGATGGATCCCGAATGTCATGGCAACAGCAATGCCCAGCGCCGCAATCTGGGCGATCGCAAGATCCACAAAAATCACCTGCCGTTTAATGACGTGGATACCGAGATAGGAGTGGATCCCGACGAGAACCAGGCATTCCAGAAAGGGCAGGGCCATTAAGGTGAGTACATCCATAGTCACTCCGAAAAGGCGGCAAGGAGGCGATCCAGCCAGCCGTCCATGAGGGCTTCAAAGGTCGGGTATGTTTCATCGGGCTGGGTGGGGACGATAACGGCCCGGCATCCCGTTGCCTGGGCGATCCGCTGGACCTTATCGAGATCATAGTAATCCGCGGTCAGGATGACTCGGATTCCTTCCTGTCGAATCCTCTTCGTCAGGTTGGAGATATGCTTAACGGAGGGAGGAATCCCCACCTTTTCCTCCACGTGTCCGACGACCTCAATGCCAAAGGGCTTGCAGAAATAGATCCATGCCTTGTGGTACGTGATGATCTTCTTCCCATGCAACGGGTATCCCTTTTTCGACCACCCCTCCATGAAATCGATCAGGTTGTGTTCCTTGAGGTAAGAATAGAGTTCACCCTGTTCTGTCAGAGTGATCAATTCCTTTTCAGGCACTTTCGAGAGCAGTGTCCTGCCAAACATCCGCTCCAGGATTCTGGTCCGGTAGTGCTGATAGCTGGTTTCATACTCCGCCGCGTGGTCCGGATCAATACGAGAGAGCCCGTGCATGATATTTTCCGCGGCGATAAGGATGTTGAAGGGTGATATATAGACGTGGGGGTTGCCATAGACATGGATGCAGCCTTCCGACCTGGAAAAGGAAGAGGGAATTTCCAGCAGGTTCATCCCGGCAGACGCGGAGACATACCCCTTCCCCCCTTCGAGGACTTCCGGATTGCCGGCGCGATCCAGGAGAGCAGGCACCCAGAGTTCCAGATCCAGTCCCGTAGTGACAAAGAGATCGGCTTTTCTGACCTTCAACGCATAACTTGGTTTCGGGCGGACAAAGTGAGGATCCTGACCGGGCAGCCCGATGGATTCCGCACGGACATGGTTTCCTCCCACCATAGCAGCCAGCTGAGCGTAAACGGGAAGAGTCGTCACGACCCTTACCTCAGCATAAAGACCCGGAAGAAGAGAAAAGGAGATAAGAAAAAGAAGGAATCGTTTCATGGTCTTTCCTCCCTCAATAGGTTTCGTGTTTGTGAGGCCCGGCTGCAAAGAGAACCTCAAACACGACCTGGTTGGTCTGCTCGTCGTTGGGAGCGTCGATCCAGTCATATTCGGCCCTGAGCTTGACAAAGGGACTCTGCCAGAACGTCAGAACCCCGGAAAGCATTGTCGTGGAAAGCGCGTTGTCCGTCGGCTCCTCCGCGTATTGCCCCGCAGCTCCAACAATCCACCTGCGGGAAAGCCTCGACTCAAGGATCAGCGATCCTCCAAGGCTGTCATTGCCATCCAGACCCTCACGTTCCATGATCTCAAACCGAACCGAGGCGTTCCGGTACTTTTCTCTTCCGGGTGGCTCCCACAGGCAGGTAAAATCCATCCCGTAATAATTCATCCACTGATCGTCCGGATTCGCACCGCGCAGGGCCGACAGACCCCACTCCAGATAGGCGGCATCGGACAGGTCCCAGTAATTTTTCAGATGAACCAGAAAGGACGGCTTATCAAAGCTTGCTCCGGTAAAGGCAATATCATTTTCACCATTGGTTACCTGCAGCGACAATTCATTGGCATGGGCCAGGGGAGTGGAAAACGATGAAGTCAGGGAAATCCCGGTTTGCGTCAGTCCGTGATGCCCGAAAAATTTCTGAAGAGGCAGGAGTTCATGGATCAAAGGCAGGGCATGAACATGCCAGCGGTTTAATGATCCGAACGGCTGCCGGAACTTTCCCGCATCGAGCGTGATGTGTCCCGGAAGACCCACATAGGTGATATAGGCTTCCCCGATATCGAAGCCGTATTCATTGGTGGGTTCACCATCTTCCTCTTCCTTGTGAATATGGCAGAAGAGCTTGAAGCGCGTCTGCGGATCGAGCGGAGCCTGAAAACCAAGCTCCATAACCCTCAGGTTAAACTCTTCCCGCCCATCATCCGTGGCCAGATAGAGCATATCCCCCAGAACGGAAATCTCAGGATTCAGCTGGGGTTGGAATCGTTCCCCACCGGATTCCTGCGCCGAAAGGGAAAATGGAATCAATAGATAAAGAAAGAAAAAATACAACAGATATCTGCGTTTCATGGTCACCTCCAGAAACGGTCAAACAGTGAAAAACAATTTTTTCAGAATGTGAAGAAAAGGATCAGAGGGGAGGTGACCGTCCACGGGAAGGAAGGATCTGTTCAAAAGACACCCTGAAAATTGAAGCCGGTTCGGCCCTTTGAATTCGGGGAATGATCCTGATCAGTGCTTTTGTAATAATGGCCGGGATCGTGTGTGCCGACAGACAGAGTAGACAGGTATCCTTAACATGGGCGACATGACCCGAAAAATGGGTTCCTGGAGATCTTTCCGCTGAGTGGTGGTGGTGGAAATAGGGCACCAGAAGGAGAGCGACAAGGGGAAATACCAGCCCGAAAACTGCAAGACGGCCCGGCTGCCTGCTGGTCCTTCCGGTGAAATTGATCATATTTTGTGGTAGTATACCATTTCTTCCCCGCTTTCCGGATGTGCCGCGGGCATTCCGGAGAGGTTTTGGTGTATAATGGGGGTTCATCTTCAGGAGGTTGCAGCATGAAGAAAGGTCTTCACCCAGAGTATCACGACGTCGTGGCCCGCTGTGCCTGCGGTGCCGAATTTAAGACGCGCTCGACAAAAAAGGAACTCAAGCTCGAAATCTGTTCCTCATGCCATCCCTTTTTCACAGGGAAACAGAAACTGCTTGACTCTGCCGGAATGGTAGAGCGGTTCCGCCGTCGGTACGGGACGAAAGAAACCAAAGGATGAGCGAACAGCCTACCCTCGGCGTCATCGTCGGAGGGCAGGCGGTCCTGGAGGGCGTCATGATGCGCGCCCCCTGGGCGTATTGTGTTTCCGTACGGCGAAGTGACGGGGAACTCGTCTGGAAAGAGGAACCCCTCAAAGAGTATTCCGTTAAGATCCCCATTATTCGTGGATTTATCGTCCTGCTCCAGGCCCTGATCCTCGGGATCCGGACCCTGAACTTCTCCGCTGAAGTCGTGGAGGAGAAGGAAAAACCGATCTCCCCGTGGGCTCTCGGGGCCACCATGGTTCTGGCCTTTCTCTTTGCCGCCGTTCTCTTTCTGCTTCTTCCCCTGGTTCTTACACAGATGCTCCACCTGGAAAACGGAGTTCTTTTCAACATTGTGGATGGCATTATTCGCGTCATTATCTTTTTTCTCTATCTCCTGGCCATCTCCATGATGAAGGATATCCGCCGGGTCTTTCAATATCACGGAGCGGAGCACAAAGTTGTTCACGTTTTCGAGGCGGGTGAGCCCCTTACCGTCGAAAATGCAAAAGTTAAAACGACTCTTCACCCCCGTTGCGGTACCTCTTTCCTTCTCTTCGTCGTCCTGGTGGCCATTGCCGTCTTTGCCCTCATTCCCCACAGCTCCCCTTTCTGGGTCAAGCTGACGGGCCGTGTCGTCCTCCTTCCCATAATTTCCGGAATCGCCTACGAGCTGATCCGCCTCTCCCACCGGTGCAGACAGACCTGGTGGGCCCGAGTCCTCATGGCTCCGGGGCTCATGCTGCAGAAAATCACGACAAAGGAGCCCGACGATTCCATGCTGGAAGTTGCGATCTTCAGCATGGAGAGAGTCCTCAAACTGAAGAATTCCCCTCCTGAAACCATTCTGTAGAAGGTATCCATGGAAGAGCGATTACACTCCCTTATAAAAGAGTATGAAGAGGTCCAGTCCCGGCTGGCCGACCCTGCCGTTCTCAGCCAGCGTGAAACAGCCAAGCCTCTCTTTCGGCGCTCCAAGGAACTCGAGCCCATCATTACTAAAGCCCGATTGTACCTCTCCCTCAGGGACCAGCTGGATCAGGCCCGGACCATGCTGCAGGATGCCGAAGAGGATCTGCGTGAGATGGCCGAAGAGGAAATTGCCAACCTGGAACCCCGGCTTGAAACCCTGGAGCAAGAAATCAGCTTTCTCCTTCTTCCAAAGGACCCCAATGACGAGCGGAACATCATCCTTGAAATCCGTGCGGGGACCGGCGGAGAAGAAGCTGCCCTCTTTGCCGCTGAAATTTTCCGGATGTATGCACGATATGCGGAAACCCGCGGATGGGCTGTTTCGATTACCGACGTGCACTATACGGATCTGGGAGGGGTCAAGGAACTGGTGGCGGTCATGGAAGGCGATGAGGTCTACGCAAGATTAAAGTACGAGAGCGGCGTTCACCGCGTGCAGCGGGTACCGGAGACCGAAGCCCAGGGCCGTATTCACACTTCAGCCATCACAGTGGCGATTCTTCCCGAAGCCGAGGAAGTGGAAGTTGAGATTGATCCCAAGGATTTACGAATCGACCGCTTTGCCGCTTCCGGTCCCGGGGGCCAGCACGTCAACCGCACATTGTCCGCCATCCGGATTACACACCAGCCTTCCGGACTTGTCGTGTCCTGCCAGGATGAAAAATCTCAGCACAAGAACCTGGCCAAGGCCATGCGCGTTCTCAAGAGTCGCCTCTATGACCTGGAACAGCGGAAAAAGGACGCGGAAGTCGCCTCCTCCCGGAGAAAGCAGGTGGGATCGGGAGATCGATCAGAAAAGATCCGAACCTATAATTTCCCCCAGAGTCGTGTGACAGATCACCGAATCGGCCTTACGCTCTATCGGCTCGAGTCGATCATGAATGGAGATCTCGACCCCCTGATTGATCCCCTCATCGAAGAGGACCGGGCGGAGCAGTTGAAATCTATTGATTCTGAATGAGCTGCTGGAGCGTTCCTCTCACCGTCTGAAAGACCGCACCCTGCTGGTCACCCTGGCTTCTGCCTGTTTTCAGCGATCGACAGCCTGGATCCTGGCCCATGGAGACCATGCGGTATCCGAAGACGATGTTCAAACCTATTCGACCTGGGTCGAGCGAATCGAACGGGAAGAGCCGCTGGCCTACGTCACCGGTACGATTCCCTTTCGTGATCTTGAAATCAAAGTGGATTCCCGGGTTCTGATTCCCAGGCCGGAAACCGAACTATTAGTGGAAACCGCACTGAGACTGAACCTTCCGGATCGTGCCACGGTCTTTGACCTGGGAACCGGGTCCGGATGTATCGCGGCATCGCTAACATCATCCAGACCGCATTGGAGAATCTTTGCGGGCGATCGTTCCCTGGAGGCACTGGCCCTGGCACGAAAAAACGCAGCCGGTGTATCCCTTGTGGCGATGGATGCTCTTACCGGCCTGAACCGGGGATCGACCTTTGATCTCGTCATCTCCAACCCTCCCTATGTGGTTTCGGCGGAACTGCCCACCCTCCCCCGCTCCGTCCGGGAGTATGAACCGATGATTGCGCTGGATGGAGGCAGGGACGGATTGGATTTTTACCGCCTGCTGTGCCATAGTATTCCTCCACACCTGAAACCGGGAGGATGGATCGTTATGGAAATCGGGTACAACCAGTCGGAACAGGTCGCGTCACTCTTTTGCAATGCGGGCTGGACGATTATCGAAATTCTGAAGGACGGCGCATCGATCCCCCGCGTCGTTACCGCGACATGGTTACCTTAGAAGCCTTTCAGATTAACGGCCCTGCAAGACCGCGGGGAAACGTGGCGATTTCGGGAGCGAAAAATGCCGCTCTCCCGGCCCTCGCCGCTTCACTCCTGACCGCTGAAACCATTTCCCTGGGCAACGTTCCCGATGTCTACGATATTCGAACCTTTGCCCGGCTTCTGCGGGGAATGGGTGCGGAAGTCCAGCTTGAAGCACCCCGATGTTCATTGACTGCCTCTAACCTCAACAACCCGGAGGCTCCTTACGATCTTGTCCGAACCATGCGGGCATCCATCCTTGTTCTCTGTCCCCTCGTGGCCCGATGCGGTCGGGCACGCGTTTCTCTGCCGGGGGGATGCGCCATCGGGGTCCGCCCGGTGGACATGCACCTTGAAGGACTCGAACTCATGGGAGCCAGAATCAAGGTGGAGCACGGCTATATCCTTGCCGAAACGGATGGGCTGAAACCCATTGACTATACCTTTCGCCTGAAAACGGTCACGGGAACCGAGAACCTCATGATGGCCGCGGCCCTCATTGACGGGGAAACCCGCCTGGCCAACTGTGCGGAAGAGCCCGAAGTCATCTTTATGGCGGAAATGCTGCGCACCATGGGGGCGGAGGTCCAAGGGGACGGAACGGACAACATCATGATTCACGGAAAATCCCGGCTGTCGGGAGGATCCTTTTCGATCATCCCTGACCGAATCGAAGCAGGGACCTACCTCTTCCTAGCTGCGGCCCTCCCCGACAGCGAGGTCACCCTCACGGGAATCGAAACCGACCACCTCGGAGCCGTAATCCAGAAGCTTTCCCGAATTGGCGCCGATATTGAAACAAAGGATGAAGGGGTCAGAATTAACGGCCATCGGAACCTGGCAGCACAACACATGGACACGGCTCCCTATCCCGGGTTTCCCACTGATCTGCAGGCCCAGTACATGGCCCTCATGACCCAGGCATCCGGCACCTCCGTCATCCATGAGAGTATCTTCGAGAACCGGTTCCAGCATGTTGCCGAGCTGAGCCGCATGGGGGCGGATATCAAGCTGTCCGGCGCCCAGGCCACAGTAATTGGACCCTCCCGTCTTTCCGGGGCCAACGTCACGGCATCGGACCTCCGCGCTTCTGCGAGCCTGGTCATTGCCGGCCTGGCCGCAGAAGGGACAACGGTCGTGCGCCGAATTTACCATCTCGACCGGGGCTACTCCTCCATGGAGCAGAAACTCCAGGCCCTGGGATGCGATGTGACCCGGATCAAAGTCGACCACGCGTAAGAGAAAGCTGCAGCTATTTGGTATTGGTAAAATAGTCCCTCTTTACCTGGAGAGGTGTCCGAGAGGTCATCCATGAACCATGGATATCCCGTCGCGTACCGGTGAAGCCGTGCGGGAGTGCCAGGAAGGTGAGCGAGGAAATCCGCAGGCGTATCCGGAGGATACATCGAGGAATTTCGAGCGAACCTGACGCAGCAATCACGGGCGGATCCGACGGTTAAGCAGGGATAGGAATGGGCTCAGGGATAGGGAGCCGGTCTTGAAAATCGGTGTGCCGAAAGGTACCGTGGGTTTCCTCGAACCCTCCCTCCACCCTCTCGGAGTGTTTTCGGCCAATCATCCTGGCCTCAAACGGGCGAATCCCACCTTTCTTTTCTCATCAATCATGACAGAGCAAACCCGACTTAACACAAAGCGTTATCGCAAAGGTTATCTCCCACTCAGTAATGGTAAAATAGTCCTTCCTTACCTGGAGAGGTGTCCGAGAGGTCATCCATGAACCATGGATATCCCGTCGCGTACCGGTGAAGCCGTGCGGGAGTGCCAGGAAGGTGAGCGAGGAAATCCGCAGGCGTATCCGGAGGATACATCGAGGAATTTCGAGCGAACCTGACGCAGCAATCACGGGCGGATCCGACGGTTAAGCAGGGATAGGAATGGGCTCAGGGATAGGGAGCCGGTCTTGAAAATCGGTGTGCCGAAAGGTACCGTGGGTTTCCTCGAACCCTCCCTCCACCCTCTCAGAGTGTTTTCAGCCCATCATCCTGGCCTTAAACGGGCAAATCCCACCCCTCTTTTCTTATCAAACTAATACAAAACAAACCCAATGGCACGCATAGCCTTATCGCAAAGGTTATCTCCCACTCAGTAATGGTAAAATAGTCCCTCTTTACCTGGAGAGGTGTCCGAGAGGTTGAAGGAGCCGGTCTTGAAAATCGGTGTGCCGAAAGGTACCGTGGGTTCGAATCCCACCCTCTCCGCCAGTCTCCTGTTTTGTTCCCTTTTACAAGGATGTCAAAAGGTTTTTTGTATGTAATATCGAGGTTTTCTTGATAGTAGGTGCAGTTCGAAACAACAGAATTCAGCAGCTTGCGTTTTTCTGAATAATCTGCATTAATGTACTGTATATGTGCGGTTTGCGTGAGTTCGAAAATATCACGCGTACTCCTCAATAGCTGTTCTGGTTTTTTGTTTTTTGACATGCTTAGGGTAAGGTTGACCAACTCAGCCTGCCATGTCTGGCTCATCTCGTTCCAGAACTCCTCAGTAATCTTTCCGTCGAGCTTATCGACATATGCCTTGTTCAAGTGCTCTTTCAGCACCTCAATACGTTTCAGTGTTGCTTGATGCTGAGATTGACGATGTTTATCCATCTCCTTCAGTTCACTCTCAAGCATTGTGTACATCCATTTTGCGATATCGTCCGGAATCTTGATGTCCTTAATTACTCCTCCAAGCAAGGTGTCCAGCTTTTCCTGGCGGATGTAATCGTTACCGCACTTCCCCTTGTAAAATGAACAGCGGTAATAGACGTACTTTCCCTTTTTTAGTTCTGCACTGATTGAACCACCGCAAGCCTGGCACTTCAACAACCCAACAAAAGGAAAATTCCTTTTTGATTCTGAGCCGTGATTTTTCTTGTTCAAGGTACGCTGTACTTCGTCGAAGAGTTGTTTGCTAATGATAGGTTGATGCGTCCCGTGAATGGTCTTGTCTGCCCATGTGAACATCCCGTAGTAGAACGTGGTGGACAAAATTCTGTGGATGCTGGATTTTGTGAAGGGCTGTTTGGTTTGGGGATGGGTGAATCCTGATTCCTTGGCTTTTCTTACGAGAGACTTAAGGGAATAGTCTCCAGTGGCGAACCACTCAAAAAGCTGCCTGACATAAGCGTTGTACGGTGGGTTCAGTTCAATGCCTTTCTTTACATTGACATAGCCTGGAGGGGCGAATGTTGGGAGCACCCCGGTCTCTGCTTTTTTTGACTGGCCTTTTTTGACTTCTTCTGAAAGGTTTTCGATGTAATTTTTTGCGATGACTAGTTTCAGGTCGTGCATTAGGTTTTGGTGGCTTCGGCTTTCCTTGTTTAATACCTCGCCTTCTTTCACCAGGTGGATGTTCAGCCAGTCCATTTCAGATACAGTCACTCGATCTTTCAAGTTGCGATAAAGCCTGTCAGTTTTCTCAACAAGCAAATGCTGAACATTATTGTTTCGTTTAAGAAATTTCACCATCTCCCTAAAGGATTTTCTGCCAGCCTGTTTGGCTGTCTCTGTGTCTTTGTATTCTTGCAGGATTTCGATCTCATGTTTAATTGCGTACTCTTGCAATGCGCTCAGTTGAGCTTCAAGAGAAAACCCTTCTGCCTGTTCTTTAGAAGAAACACGGATATAGAGGACACCTTTTTTCATGAGCGTTCTCCTTTCTCGATGAGACCAATCTCCATTTTGTCTAATTCATTCTCCAATATTTTCATGACCCATTGCTGGATAGAGAGATCATCATAAGCAGCCCGTAACCGTATTCTCTGGTGAAACTCCTGGGACATCTTGATATGGATTTGTTTTGCGTCATCAGTGCCCATAGCCCTCTCCACTAGCGGGATATCTACGGTAGTAATATACCAATACTATTATAAATTGTCAAGCAACTCACTTTACCAGCGCAAGTGTTTTTTCCTCCACATTCTCTTTTTCCTTACTCACTTCTTCTGGATGATTCTGTTGTATTTCCATTAGCGAAAAAACAAACTCCTTGACATTATGTATGATTTCCTCGCACTCTTCATCTGAAAGAGTACGTCCGTACTTGGGTTCCCAGACCCGACGGGTATACTCAATCAGTTCCAGATTCTCCATCTGAAAAGCCTCTTAATGCATCCAGCAGTATCAGTGCATCCATCACAGCGACCCTTGGCTTGATTTCCTCGGGAACTTTACACATGAGGTGTTGAACAGCTTTATCCACATGGGACGGCATGACTGCCTCGATGATGAAGCATGCGCCTGCATCATGGTCCTTTTCAACATTACAAAGGGCGTTGTTGGACGAGCTCACTTCAATTTCAATGCAACAGTACCCATCATCTTCAGGAAACTTCAGTGGGGTTTTTGTCAAGGGGTGGGAATTCAGGATAAGGTTTTTGAACAGGGTTCGATGAAGCGTGTCCTTGTAAAGAAAGAATAGATCCATGCTTTTGTCGCCGAGCTTGAAATCCACTTTCGCCCCCGGGATAAGAGCAGCGTATTCCTGGCAGAGATACTGGTGCTGAAGAGAATCCCCGCCACGGGTAAGCTTGGGTCTCTTGAGGCCAAAAGTCTGGATGGCTTTCTGGGTCGGTTGCAGTGCAGTGAACCACCCGCCTCTTCCTGCTCGTCCAATGATTCGCTGTTCCTTAAGCAATCCTTTTGCGACCATACTCTGCTTGAGCCTGTGCCCGACTTGGTTATGTTCAATCCCAGCATCGCGATAGGATGAAGTAGAAGGCTGGATTTTCATGACAACCGCTTCAAGCAGTTTCCTCTCTTTTTCGGTGATTGATGTTTTCGGTGATGGGTCTGCATGTTCCCCTCGGGCTGATTCTTGAGTTCTAGGGAGAATATTGGGTGCGGGTTTGTCCGCGGGTATGAGTTGGTTGATACGCTGTTCAAACGATTCCCTGTCAGAGAAGGAGACTCGTTTATCGAACTGTTTACGGTGCGGGAACTTGAAAAGTACTGCATCATTCCATCCACCATCCTTGACATTCAACAACCCCATGCCCAACTGTAAACGACTCACTGCAGGCAACTGGTGCTTCTCAAGGTTCAGAGTCTGCTGCACCATCCTGACCTCTTCCCCGCTGGTTGCACCGAGCACCACAAAAATGTTTGTCGTTGAGAGACTGATCGGGTCAAGGTGGGACAGATTCACGGAAGACAGGCAAACTCCGCAAGAGAATTCTCTCAAGAGACTCTGCAGTTCAGAAAAATGAGAAGTTTCATAGATGTTTTTCTTCTGGAGCTTTGACCAGAGTTGGTAGCCTTCGTCCGTGTAAATCAGGTAGCTTAGATTATCGCGGTCGGCATGTGCCCGCTGCCGGGTAAAGAGAAGATTAATGAATAGCAGGAACAGAAAGGAGATGGAGGATGTAAGCTGTTGCGCATTCATGACGAGAGAGTTCGAGAAAAGCGTCTCCCATGAAACACCTCTTCTGCAGTGGAAGGGTTCGGGGAACTGGGTTTCCAGTTGCCTGAGACGGTTCAGCAGCCCATAGATTCCGTCGGTGACTCCCATCGTTCTCCCCTTCCAGTTCAGGAAAGAGTCTAGCTGGGTTTTTACGTCATTCCAGCAAGGATACCGCTGCTCCTTAAACACCATGTCCAAGGCCCTGGTTAACAAACCTGCTTGAATTTCTCCTGAATACATTGTCTTTTTCCAGTTCTCTGCAAGGAGCGAGATAAAATCATTTATGGAGAGCCATTCAGGTTTCTGCAGCATCGGGAGCTTGGATTTTCCTGACAACAGTAGCATCTTGGGCCAGCGTTTCAGTTGGTATAACATGTCATCCTTGATATCCAGTGCCAGGATTTTCACGCCACTGGTCAGAAGCTGGTCCTGGACGTTATGCAGGATTGTGGTTTTGCCTGTTCCCACAGGTCCGGTGAAAGTCATGTTTCGGACGCACTGAAGCGGTTCAACAAACAACGGCATATTGTTCCCGACCTGGTTGCCGATATGGATGCGCCCCTTGAACGTGCCAGGCGGCGCGACAATAACCGGATATCCTGTAGGGCTTTCGAAATAATCATAGAAAGGCTTAAGCTGCTGGATGAGCCACTGCAGAGTCTTGAAATCTACTTCTTGAGGGTTTTCCTTGTCTATCGAGAGCAGCGTCCTGCATAACCGAGGATTTGAAAGATCAATCCTCCATTTTTGAAGAAATGATTCTGCCCAGGTATAGTATTGGTCAAACTGGAAACGTGTCATCTTTCCAGACTGAACAAATATCCAAGTCGTCGCATCCATGCTTGACGACGGGCATGATGAAGGCAAAAATACGTGACAGTTCCGTCAGGATTGGGCATCTCCTGGGCATGATGAAGACAAAAGTTAAGATGGCAGATCCTGCATGTACGGATGGTATGGTGCGTGCTCAAAGTACCTTCCGGACATGTTGCGCATTGGTAGAGCCTGGCTTTTTCAGGGTTCATCACCAATCTTCCGTCGCCGGTCATGATGACGGATTTCTGCTTAATGAATCTGCGGTTGCCCTGCTCGTCGAGGACAACCATGTTCTGAGTCAGGCCAATCAGTTCCTGGCTGCCGTCGGGACGGATGACAATAATGCGTTCTTCTTCCTGGTTCGAAACTGGAACAGGCAAATCTGGCATGGATTCCTCCTTGATTACAGTGGCTGTTGCGGGACTGACTCTTGAAACAGGAAAAGAAGCACAGCACCCAGACCCCAGCCAGAAAGCACAGAAAGAAAAATCTGCTGGATTTCTAACATGTCTCGGTGGATCACGCACAACAGCAGCGTGAGTGTGAAGATAAGAAGATGGTTCCATAACCTGTGCAGGACCAACGTGGCGGTCAGGGCAAGCCATATATTGTGGGAGTAAGAGAAAAATTCAATCAAATCTTTCACCACCGGGATGTCATGGTGCGAGAAGACGATGGTGATGATGGTCACGAAGATGAAAATCATGACAAAGTGCAGCACCAAGCGAAGATAAAAAAGTCTCATACATCCTCCTCATGCGGGATCATGCAAAAACTTCTTCTGACTAGATTCTCAGTTTCTGCCAGTGAAAACGGGACTCTGCACTGTTGGTTGAATTGCTGTCGTAACACGGGGTTCTGGGATAGCAGGCCGAACGGCAGGTTGGAAAGAGAAATATCAGCCCCGTTTGCGTGTAACGTTGCGATGAGCTTGCCCGGTTTGGGTTCGTGTTTCCATATCGCAGGAAGCCGGAAAAAGGACGGGCTGATTTTTTCGGTGCAGTACCGGATGGGTTCAGTCATGTCATGGTCGTTGATAATGGTGACAATGGACTGGCAGGCATATTTCCTGTGTCTGATTTTCTTTGCGGAACTACTCCACTCAATAAGTGCCCTTGAGGCAATGTAGGGATTGAGACGGGCATTGATGCCGATGGTGTTCTGTAATTTTCGGGAAAGTTCTTTTTGTTGACGGTGCGGATGCTGGGTCCACCACAACACCTGCTCATACAGTCCAGGATCGCGTGTGAGCAACATTCCCCCTTCACCCACATCCAAGGTCTTGCCAGAGGTAAAACTCACCACAAGGGCATCAGATTTGCCGCTGGCGGGTATCTCGTGAATCCTGGCCCGGAAACTCTGGGCAGCGTCTGCGAGATAGAGAACTTCATGCCTGTCCGCGATGTTTTTCAGTACATGGGTCTGGTGCGGGATTCCGAACATGTCCGCTGCCAGGATGGCCTTTGTTTTAGTAGTGATGGCTTTTTCGACAAGGCCAGACTCCATCTCAAATGTATATGGGTCAATGGGAAGCAGAACCATGGTGCATCCGGCAAAAAGAAAAGGGCTGACACTGTATCCGATATTGAGGCTGGAGGTGATAATCTCATCCCCTGGCCCTGCGTCCATTGCCATGACCAGGGATAAAAGGCCGAGGGTCGCTGAAGGCACTGCCACGGCATACGGGAATTTGTAATAGTTTTTGAACTTCTGCTCCAGTAGTTTTATTGAGCCTTCTCCTGACCAATGGGCGTTGCCGGTTGCTAACGATAACAGTTCAGATGCTGACATGGCTCAGCTCCGAAAGACGCTGGTTCAATAAGGAGTAGTTGATTTCCTTGGTTTTCTGGTCAATGACTGCACCCAGATGGGACGGAAGCGTTAATTGATGAGCGTGTGTCCAGGGGTAGTATTCAGGAGAAGTCGAAGCGTTCAATGCGAGAAGATCGCACTTTTCAATCGCTTCCCTGTGCGTGGGGTTCTGGAACATTTCTGCTGCCCTAAGAATCTGATTTTTATCGAGGCGGTTGTACAGGAACTGAATCCTGGTCATCGTCATGTTGATGTCCCTGGGTGTTGCACCTTTCAGAAAAAACGTCTCTGCTGCTTGGGTGACCCATCTCCCCCCTTGCTCTGAAAGTTCGGGATTGATTCTCCGGATTTGCTCCTTGAGAATTGCAGGGTAGTCTTCCTTGAACGGGAAAAAGTCAGGGATAACTTCAGCTCGTGAGCGCATGGCAGCAGCAATATTGTCAATGGTGTTGCTGGTGGCGATGAAGATCACCCGCCCTCGAAGAGAAGCATCTGATAAAAAGGTCAGAAGTGCGGCATGGATGGCATCGCTTGCTCCAGAGTCATGGTTGTCGTTCCTCGTCGTCGGAAAAGAATCCGCGAACTCATCCAGAAGCACCATGACCGGAGTCTGGCTGACAAGAAGATCCAGCAATTTTGTCATGGTCGCTTCAGATTCTCCGACCCATTTGCTTTTGGGACTGTCCATCCTGATGGCAGAGATGTTGGCTGTCACGGCAGCGGTAGTGATGGCATCGGTCTTTCCTGTGCCTGGGGCACCGGGGATAATGACAAAACCCGGTGTGGAGGGATTTCCCATGCTGAGACCTGTGGTGATACGGGTCAGAATCCTTGTCAGGGTTGTGATGGACGACCCCACGAGGTAGACATTCTTGACTCTGCTCGTGTCCATGAGGTAAAGTTTCCCGTCAGAGCATGCAAGAAGGTCAGCTTCTTTTTGCTTCCGTAAATCAGAAGCCGTGACGAAGGTCCCGGTTGAATGGGATGCCCTGAAAATAGTTTCAGAAGAGAGGTTCGGTGTTCCGGATGAAATGTGCGATGCCTGGTCAGGGGAAAGTCCCGACTCATATTCAGCGTTAGGGTATCTGGCCTGAAGCACGTCAAAGAATTCATGCTTTTTCTCTTTGTCAGGGTACGGCACATGGACCGCATAATAGACATTCGAGATTTCTTCATGAAGCTGTTCAGGGCTGGCTTGCAGGATGATGACATGTCCTTGCTTTCGCAGAGAGATTCCTGTGCCAAGATTTTTGTAGGTTTCCAGGACTTTCAGCGAATCTTCCATCAGGCACGAATTGTCTTGCGTCCTTGGAATCCAGTGTCCGGCATCCTTGATTAAGATGCAGAGTTTTATGGGTTGCTTTTCAGGTTGCCCGTTGTGAGAAGTGCGGAGGAGCTTATCGATTTTCGGTGTAAGGCTATGGATGACCGATGGTTCATTCTGGCTGGAGGGCAGGCCATACTGTCGGAAAGTGTACTGGACACTCTCTGCTGTTTGTCCATCATGGCCAGTAAGGTCGCACTGGAAACTAAGTTGCAAATCGCAGGTGCAGAGAATGAAACCCTGGTGAATGAGCTCTTCTCGCAAGACGGCCTCCAGGGTAAAGATCCGGTTGTTGTACGGGTGTAAATCATACAGCGGTCGCCCGCTGAGAATGATTGCATGGTGGCCCCGGGTGATCGCATGCAGGAGAGGTCCAAGGGGCATGTTCATCGGTTGCTCCGGATCTTTCCTCTTGCCCTGCGTCGGGATCTCTTATTTTTCTGTGCGATATACTCTTTTGATTCCTGGAGAACAGGAACGCTGCCCTTCGATTTTCTGTTGTCAGGACGATGGAGATTGACTCCCTGCCTGTTCAGTTCCTCATTGAACTGGTTGAGAATTTCCGTGCAGGAGTTGTCATGCACGCCAAGGACTTCGCTCTCAATTCTCGGCTGTTCGGTTTTTCCTGTGATGACATTATGAATCATGGTCTGGCCTGAAGCGTTCTCTGCAGCGATCACCACCCTCCCTTTGTTTTGCTGGATGATATGGACGGATGGGAAGCCAACAGCTTTACTTGCCTGCTCAATGGATTCCACCATTCTCTCTCTAACCAGCGACGTGTGAGACTCTGCCATGGTGGAGACTAAGGTTTCTCTGCTGTTAATCAAGTCATCCAACGTTCCTGACCGGAGAACTTGATGGATTTGATTGTTGACTTGTGAAAGGTCCCTTTCCTGGACACAGAAAGAAGAAAGATGATCCAAAATAGTTGCTTTGGATAAGGTTAAATCGTCTTCTTTTCTGATTTCTCCGAACGCGCTTTTTAGAAGTTCGTTCGTGGGTTTAAGTTGGGTGGATGCTGCGCAGTTCTTAAAAAAACATGAATTGAAGGCATCGATTTTTTTCCGCTGCCTATTCAGTGCCTTCATTGCCTTGAGGGTTCCTGTACCGATGCAGTACACAGCTTTCCCGGCAATATCAGCGCAACCGGAAATCACATCGATAGAGATGACTTTGTTATGACTTAATTCGCTCATGGTCTCTCCTTTCTACAGCTCGTAATCGTCCCGAGAATTGGGGACGGGTTGCATATCATCCGTGGAAGGCAAAGGGGTTTCATTGATAGGTGTATTTGCTTCTTGCGTGGGAGGCCAGGTATCGTTGAATTGCTTAAACGGACTGGGAGGAGGTGATCCTGCAGGGTGTGTCAACTCATGCGGGGCTTGAATTTCTTTAGGTGCTGGAAGGGGGTTGGTTGTGGGATTCACTGACGGTGAAGGCTGGGAGGTAGATAGTACATCCAGCTCTGCGCGAACAATCGAGTCGAATTCAAGGTCGTAGGGTTCATACGCTTTGTCGTATTCCGTTTTAACGGTCAAGAAACTGGAGTGGTGATGAGATAACAGGTGGGTTAACCGGTAGAGTAAGTCTTTGGCTCTTTGCTGTTTTCGACGCTGCCAAAAGGATTGGATGGTGTTGAAGAGCAGGGTCAAGTGGGAAGAGGCAAAGAGGATGAGGAAATGGGTTACGATCGTGAATAAAACTAAGAAAATCAGCAGGTACTGATTGATGGCATGCATTGAGGTATGCTCTGCCTCCATCGCAGCGAACAGGGTCAGCCCTGCAACCATATGGGAGCTCAAGGGAAGAATCGAGAAAAGCTTCCATCCGATTCTCCTGGGAAGAGCCATGCGAGAAAAACTGAATGGCCGTGGCTCGATATCGTCGAGGGGGTCAAGCTCTGTACCTTCCGAGATATTCTCATGAGAAATATCAGCATCAGAAACGGTTTTGTTGATTTTAAATCCGATAATCAGCTCGTTGATAAGAGGTATGAAAGGAATGATTATGGTGGCGTACAGAGCTAACTTTGGATTGCCGGATAGGCCCACGATCCAGGAGATGATCCCAGAGAAGAGAAACAGGTCCTGGGCATACGCGATAGGGATTACGCACAGAAAAAGGATACTGAGCATCACAAGAGTAAGAGGCGGGGTAGGAAGCGACGTTTCCGGATGATGCTGATTGTTTATTTTAATCTTGAGTGCCTGGAGCTTATAGGCTATGCTTTTTATGCGGTCATGGTGGAACCGTAACTTTCTACGGTACTTCCACTTGGTTTTCTGGCTCATGGTTTTCTCCTTTCCATTTTTGAGTAATCGCGGTGATGGCAGAATCGATTGATTCAAAGACAAGGATTCGGTCCCGGTATGGCTCAAGAATTCCAAGGGAGCCGTTGGCGCTTACGACGTAAATAATTACATTCCCTGGAAATTTCATTGTGTAAGTTTTCTTCGAATTATCCTGGAAATCAGAGATAAGAAGGAGGAAAATTTTTGCTTGAGGCTGTTCAGCAAAATAAATTTCTGCTCGTCGGAGGGTATCGGTGACATAGCTGTGCTTGGCTTGGATTTTTAGAAGGCCGTTCACTTCTTCTTTGAATTTTTGAATCCGAGGTTTCATTTGAGTTCCGTAGTTGGCGTATTCCTTGTTGTATTCGTCGAGCTGGTGTTTTCGTTGGGAAGTTTCTTCTAACCGTGCGAATACATTTCCAGTGATGGCTTGGTTCGGAACATTACTCACAGGCGGGGAACATACCAGGCGGAGAAATGTGGGCGGGACTTGTTCGGTGATGATGCCAAACCCGAGTTCTCCACCATTCGCAAGCATCATGTCAATCAAAGGCTGGATTTGGGTGAGTTGTACTCGGCTTATACCCTGTCCCTTGATGCTGCCAGAAACATCCTGCACCAGAAGCACCCTCACCTTATTCTTATGGCCCTGAAGTGATGAGGTTGGCTCAGAAGGTGGTATGTCTGGAGGATGACAAGAAATCGAAATGAATAAAAGAAGTAAGATGAGAATTGCTCGTTTCATAAGTGACTCCTTTATTGAGGTTTGTAAGTGAACCGACCAGCGTTGGGAATAACCGGATGCAATGGGTGTACAGAGCTCCTGAAATTGAATTTTTTTGGATTGGCATCTAGGGCTGCCGGGGAAAATGCTCGGCGATCCTGGGCGCGCAACGGAGGTTGCGCAGCGTTACCGTAAATTGCGACCAAGAGAATGAGCCAGATGAGCAACATTGTCTTCAAGATAGATACTGGTTGGAATGATTTGCACCAAATTCCCTGAATGATGTTCTTGGCTCCACTACGAAATTTCCTCGATAGAATAAGCATGTACGCTCCAAAATGATTATTTTCATTTTCAGCGTAACCTATGGAAACGTTCAGTAAAATAGAATTTTATTCTGAATAAAAAGGAAGATTGAGGAACTCAGATTCATCGGAACCTAAATGTCGCTTTTACGTCTTTGAATTCATTGAATGCACCATCCTGAATGAGAGATTCAACTAATTCAACAAGAGGCTTCTGGTATGTTTTACCTTTATCTAAGTGCAGAATCGTGGTAACAGTAATATCATAAATATTCTGACTCGGAATGTACTCCCATGGTCCCCATGGTTGAAAAGAAGGGAGATAATTTTCAGGTGCCAACCCCCAATACGTCCATGGCTCATTCTCTGGATTTTGAAGAATAGAATTTCCTATGTGAGCTGAAAGTCCACTCGCTAAATAGGGGGCGAGTTTATACTTAACAATTCCATAATAGAGATAAATTGGTTCCCGATTTGCTGGGCTTAACTTATTAAATAAATCCTCATCTATCATAGGCTTTATCTGAATTATAAAATCGATACTTTTCGGAGAATCTTGTACTTGGTATAAACAGTCAGCCTCGCCAAAGCGCCCATTATCTTCATTAGGAAGGACGCCAATAGTAAGTGAGTTGATTTGCACAGAACCATGTCTTTTGTGCCCCCTGATTTGGCATTCCTTCAGGGTGCGTTCCTTGTATTGCCTGGGAACTGTAAATTCATTTGTGACCGACTTGGCCCTCTTGATTTTTGTTTCATATATCGCTACCATGCCACTTAGGAGTTGTGACATGATTTACATGTGTTTCGGGTGTTTTTATAAATGGATGTAATGGAGCTTGATGATTTTTGGACGTATATTCTCAGATACTGGTTCGTCGCAATTTCTCCAGAGGTTAGGGCTGATATTAGCAAAGAATTAGGAAAACCATGCAAAAATAAGCCGTATGCAGCTACCGTGCATCTGCTGAACTATAAGTCTGATGCAGATATTCACATAGATGAATACCCGGGGGCGGGCAAACATGCAGGATATCTTTGCGATCATAGAGCCGTATGGTTCAATACACGCAATATGTTTGACGTATTCCCTCTCTTAAGCCCGCACAGCAGAGATATTCTGCGCGTCTTTTTTCATACTTCCAGACCATTTTACAAAATGACTGTTTCGTTTCCAGTCATTAAGAAATTTACAAGTTGGGTAAAGGGAAAACACGAATGGGATGTTTTAAGTGCAATTAGCGCATTTCTAAAAGCATACCGAAGTACGAAAAATTATGATCATAAAATTGACAGCAAGATACGAGACCTTAAATTGCACAATGGTGCTCCCTTCCAATACATGGGCTGTGTGATTATCGGCTACACACCGGGGGAGGGAGTTAGATGGATAGGAATACGACCGCTGGAAAAAATACAAAAATTACGAGATGGAGACACTACAAGCAGAAGAGAATTATTGCTGCAGGATAATTATTGTACATGTGAGCATGATTCTTTCGGACCCAATATCTCGAAAGTGAAGCAACCGACAACAACCGTAATTTTAGACCCTGATATAGGCATGAATGTATCTGACGAATATATAATCGAGCAGTTTCCTGAAACCCAATTGAATACATGGTGGAATCTTCTGAGCAATAAAGATAAAGCCCAGTTTAAGGCTATGTACCATAAGAAATCAATTCAAGACTTCTATCAGGAATTTATTTATTCAGCCTGTCGGGCAACAGGAATGGTGAAAATCGCTCCCACTCCTGGACCAAGCGCAGAAAAATGGCTTACAGATGAGAGTATTAAAGCAGCAGGGTACTTTGGAAGAATTGAATCATATGCTGGTCGCTTAGCATTCACTATTGTACCTGACTCTAACAGTGAAATTGAGGCAATCGATAACGTCAGCAAGTCCCTAACGGTTTTTATTGAGAAAGGGCAAATATTCAATCCTGAATGGCTAATTATTTGTTCGAATCTTGAATACAAAACAATGAATAGTTTATTAGTCGATGGTAGACAACATCTCCTTCCATTTTCCCAAAAGGGTATTCTCATATTGTGCAAGGACTCTATAGATATTCTGCTTTCCATCCAGTAAGTTGATATTTCTTCATTTTCGATCTCTATAAGTGCTCTCAACTCCCATTTTCGTTTGATGGTTCGAATATCCGTTTCAGAGCATCATCGCCTGTAACCAGGATTAATATTAGAGAGAATGCGAGAAGAACTTAACCACTTAATGCGGTATTCACTCATTTCGTTTACAATGGGGCTATGAAACATCAAAAAAGGTTAAGGCCAGAACCATCTCAACAAGAATGGAATAAGCTTTTTTCTGCAGCAAAACTCTTCTATGAACAGCGTCCTTGGGAAAGAATGAATGATGTTGACATGTTCGCAGTGTGTTGCCCTGAATCTGGCGAGATAGGATATTGCAGTGTATTGGGTAAAGCTGTTGGTGAAATCGGGTTTCATGTCTATCCAGGTGAAGATGGATTGCGCAGTTGTATAAAATTATTAGAAGCTCCTGAAGATTTTGACGGGTTTCAAATGTATCTTTCAATGAACACTATTTCTTTGTTTTATGATGATTTGGAAGAATGCCCATCTTCTTATCGAAAATTTATGAAAAGCATCCCTGTAAAGTTCGAGAACCATATCGTGCCCTTTTTTGTTAGGTATTTTCCAAAATATGCATCTTGGTCCTTATCTTCAGAAGAAGCACGGTTTATGACTGTCTGTTTAGAGCAAGCATTAGAAGTTGACAAGCTGGTGCAGGAAGCTGGAAGCAAAATATTGTTGGAGAAGGAAGATGCGTTTCTTATTCGATATTCAATTGAAGATAACAAAACCCAAATTTGGAAAACTGGATACGTGATTGGCCCTGAGCCAAAACCTGTTTTACCTCAATGGATTCTCCCAAGTGATGAAAGGATCAAGGAGGTCAAAAAGAGAGTTAAGTTAAACAGAAATGCCGCATGGGAATTGGATGTGATCTATTTGGATTATGTTGAAGCTCCGGCTAATGAAAGACCATACTTTCCAGTAGTAGTGTTGCTAGTAGATGCAAAGGGCAAGATAATTGAAGCTTGTTTGGTTCATCCTGATGATGTAAAGATTCTTTTCCTTGAGATTCTTCTTTCGGCGATGGAAAAAGAAAAAATTAGACCTGGGAAAATCCTCATTCGCAATGATGAACTTATGCTTGCCTTGGTGCAAGTATACAAAGGGCTTGGGATTAAGCTTGGTATCGAGGATGAGTTGAATCAAGTACCCCGTGCGATGCGAATGCTTAAGGAAAGGATAGCTGAACGAGAGGAAGATGGAGACTTGATTTTGCATTAGATCTTATACTTGACAGCCATTAATTTCTGTGGCAGATTATATTTACTGGCAGATTTGTGAATTTATGTAAGTACAACTTACATGGCCGAAGGCTTTGAAACATTTAAAAATATTCTGCCTTTGTTATTTAATATATCTATTGGGCCATTAAGCTATATGCAAAAATATTTTTATTGTTCCTCTTGACAAGAAACATATTTATATGTATTCTCAAACAAAGTAGCCCAAATTAGGGGGTAGATATGAATAAATTCTTTATTGCTTGCTTGTATATGATTTTTTCATTCACTGTATTTTCCTTTGCTGGAAATTATGTAAAAATAGATATTTCTGCTAGTGTAGTAGATAAAACAACAGTGCAGGTAAATTATGATGTGACAATAAATGGTAATTTAAACTCTGATAATGTAAATCTGAGACTGAAAAGTGTTGATATAGAAGGCAACACCTATGAAGTAGATCTTCCTACTCTGACTGATAGTGTGATGGTACCTATAACATATATAGGACCCAGAGTGATTAATATTATTGCTAATGAGGTGAAAGATGATACTTCCTTAGGGAGCAGTGGGGATGTTTATGTGAAAAGCGATAGTGAGGGATTGATAATATTATCATATGAAGAATTTAGATCTTACACTAAAGTATTTGTAGAAAATGAGTATAAAACGAGTGTAAATGCAAGAGCATTACAATATTTAGATAATGCTGATAAGTATAATGAAATAATCACTGTTTCGGATTGGGAAGGTGATGAATTAAAAATTCCTATTATAGATTCTCGTGGGAACAAGATGATGTTTACGCATGGGTCTAGATTCAATAAAGCGTTATTGGAAATTGCAAAGAGCAATCCTAAGTATGCCGATAACGTGCAATATTATTCTGTCCCTGCAGATATATCAAATATATATTATACGATTTTGGAGTCAGATGAAGAAGATGATATTGGTTATAGTTTACGAGATCTTCCAGTATTTAAGGTCAATTATTTGGCTCTTGTTCATTTCTCTGCGCAAACAGTTCCATTGCCTTATATAACGGGATATGGTAACTGCGCCAACATGCAGATGGAAATAAAGTCGGAATGTTGGGTCGCTGGAAATATGCTTGGTACATGTTCTCAATATACGACAGTTAATGAAAATGGAGTTTCACCAAATTTCGAGATGTGGTATGCAAAGGAAGGTGTTCATGCTTTTACTCCTTTTCGCACAGTCATAGCCTTTGCAAACAACTCATTGCTAAATATAAAAATGGGCCAATGTACAGACCAGCATCTGCAAATAGGCTGCCCAAATGCTTACCCAGTTTTTCAGGATAATCCTGGTGATAATGAAGCCGCTCTTATAGAAGGGGGATGTCCTTGGGGATTCTTCAAAGGGGAAATATGGAATCACTACGACGGTCCTCTAGATCCACCAGGACCTACTCGTGAGTGGACTGTACAAGCTAATTATTGGTATGATAATTTCGACACATATGCAAATCCTTCGTTCTGCACAGTCTTTCCGACTTTAGTAAATACTCGCAGCCATTGGTATAATCAGGAGTATTTTACCTATAATGAATACAGGGCCTGTAATTTTTCACAAGGCCTATTATTTTGGCCGGATTGTGGAACTGACACAAAAAAAATCACCTTCCACTCTGCTAATAATTCACAATATTCTATAAGCTTTAAACCTTGGATGATAGCACATGAGGCTGGCCATTTTTTTCATTATAATTTGCAAAACTATTGGCAATCGCCTGATTTGCTTCACACCGAAGAGGATTTGTGCGTTGATACATTTAGCTTATGGATGGATTATAGCGAAGGATTTGCAGAGTATTTTGCAACAGAAACCGTTGGTTATACTGATCCGATTCTCGAAGAATTCCACATGGATGGTAATGAATTTTACTCGGATTGTACGCCTTCTTATAACCAAACGGAGGGAATCATTGCAACATTTCTTGCAGATTTGTTTGATAATGTGAATCATCCTTCTTATGATTTAGGTGTTGATACCTTTGGTATAGTTCATCCTCCATCTGCTATTTATGACTGGGCTAACATGTCGTGTCAAAATATTTCTTGTTTTATAAATATCGGGAAGCAGACTGGAAAACCTTTTGATGAGCATGAAAATGAAATCTGTGCAATTCAATGTATTCATGGATTGGACGATGCTGCAGGGCTAAGTCCAGCTTGTTCATGCAATGTCAACTGCGAATGTACATCGCAATAAAGTTGAAAATATTAATACTCACGATGTTTTTATCCATTCCTTCCTATGGAATGTTAACGGATACTGTTGCACGTGGCGGTTATTTGTATGTTGTTTATACAGATCACCTAGACACATACGATTTAACAGATACCTACCGTAAATTAATAGGAAGCATACAATATGAAGAGAGTATACTCCCTATTAATGCAGATATAGATAATAATAGAATATTTGTATACTATTATTATGATGAGGATAATAATGGTATACGAATATATGACATGCAATATCCGCATACCCCTAGTCTAATAAAGGAAATAAGTATTCCCAATAGCTTAATACAGGGTGGATATTTATCGAGTTGGGAGAATGTGATTGGACAACGAGGTCAATTTCTTGCATTTGGGAATTATTTATTATTTGTTTCTTCTACATCATTAGATACAGATAGTGATTCTTATGCCTATAAGCCGTACCGTTATAATATATCGACAGACGAATTATATCAATACACTTTTAATCATACGCTCTCAGTAACTACTGATTGTGATCCTATGGCAGAAGATGACATTTTATATTACGATACATTTTTTGTCACTGATGGCGATTATTTTACGATCTCACGTGAAAGTTCAATATTTACCACGAATAGAACTGAGATGTTATACAATAATCCATGCTTTATGTACCAGGGATACTCTCATGTTAAATATGGTTTCGCTACTGGACCTTACGCAACGATAGAACATAAAATTCTTGCACATTGGACTGGGATTGAGGAACCGGGAAATTTTCTCGGAAGTGGAGTAGTTATTGTAGACACATGGCATTATCCAGGATTATGGTCTTTCTTTTTTAGTGACTTTTTATGTACTTACGCGGATAAACACTCTGGAAATATAGGCGAGATAAACAACAGTAATAGTCAGTATGATGTCCAGGGTATTATCGTTCATAACGGAGAAATTTACCTGTCATCCTACTACACACGCTCCATTGCACACACATACTATTATCAGGATTGGGGAACTAGCATGAGCTGTCAGGACTACTGGAATTTCTATGATCTCCCAGAGACGGGCAGACCCTATGGGATTGCTGCAGCCAATGCGACACTCTATGTGGCGGGTAAGGATAAGCTGTATGAATTTCCTTTGGCGAAACCGGATGAAGAGTTACCTGTCGGGGATGTTTACTCTGCTAATAAAGACGACACGACCTTCACTGTAAGTGGCTGGGCTGGAGATTCCGAGGGGATTAAACAGATAACCGTACGCTTGGATAACGTTTATCAGTTTGTCGTAGACCGGATTTCGAATTGCAGGTTTGAACCGCCATGCCAAGGTCACTGCCTTCCTATTGATCGATGTACAGACTGGATTCTGCAAATTCCATTACAGAATATCCTACCGGGTTCTTACACCATGAAAGTGATTGCCGAGGATATGGATGGAGATTTTTCTGTGATTCATGAGCAGGTGATTGATATTCACGGTGGTCAGCTATTAAATATGAATGAGGGTGTGGGTATAAAACCTGGCTATGGGCTAAAGAAGTGACATATTGTAAAGAATGATTTGATTATTCTTACTTATTAGCCTTTTCGAGAGGAGAGAAGTCCAGAACCATAAACAATATGATCGCCCAAGCCTATGTCATAGCAGATAAATTGGATTTTAACTTATATACATAAAACAGCGAGGAGCCATTATGTATGTGTACCTTCCGTGATGTAATCGACACAACTTTAGAAGCTATTTTTCCATGGAGATGGAATAAATACGCTTCCATGGAAACCGCATCTTGGAAATGTAATCTTGGGTACCGTACTGCACTTGAGCTCATTGGGAGCAAAGTTAATAACAATGGGCAAAGCGAATTAAAACGGGGAATAAAAAAGATAGTTGACAAGTGTAATAACATGCCCAATAAATCGTTTTCAAATATATCCATAACAGAAGTGAAGCGCATAATAGAGTCTGAAAATAGGGGAAAGAGAATCTACATAAGAATGCCTTTTAGGGCACCCATTATTTTGGCCTGTATATTAAGCGAAGTAGACCCCTTGATCCATGAAAGATTTTCAGTAGAAAAAGAATTATTATTACGTTATGACTCCATGAGTGAGGATACTCTTAGGAAAGTAGAAGTACTTATATGGAAGTATCTTTATTATTTTCATTATATTTCCAATAAATTTGATGACCCAAGATTCAGAGTCCTCATGAATGAATTGGAGGATTTGGAATGATTCCCCTAGAAGAAAATCACCTAGATGCTTATAAGATTACGTGGCTAAGCTATATAATATCAGATAATTTAAGAAAACATGAAGAGCACAAAATAAATAGAGATAAATCAGAGCCTCTAAACAAGTCTTCATCAGCTATATTTTCTGCTGGCATAGCGATAATAATAGCATTATACAGGGATTTGGGTATATTAGCACTATCCTGGACTCTGCTAATATATGTTGTATGTTTCTTCGCCATGTATAAAATAACTCCAATAATTATTTCTATTTTATCCGAGAGAATAAAGAAATATTTCCCACTAACATATCGCAGGAAAAAGGATCTCGCAGAAGCCATACAAGTAAAGGATGATATGACAATACATACAACAAACAGATTGTATCTTGCCAAGAGCCTATTATTGAATATTAATAAATGTAATATAGTAAAGTATGATCTTATAAAATTTTACGATGTTATTGACATTATGGAAGAAGTTTTAGATATAATACGCAATTATATAAATAACTATATATCGTATGGAGATGAACATGGTTTCAGGAAGGGAAGAATTATCGCAGTAATTAATGTGTGTAAGGATATTATTAACGATATTAACGATATTAACGATATAGTCAATAAGAACAATAATTATTCAAAAGGTGATGTTGAGAATTTAAAGAAATTATTGTTAAGCATTGAAGTGGAAATCGATCATATTCCTAGACCAGTAAAATTCATGAAATAAATGAATTGGGTGAGTTTAAAGAAATTTTTCAGTGGCGAGGTAATGGTTTCTCACCTCCTTAATATATTTCGGGTTTCGCAAACGTGCACATAAGTTTTTCCCTGCTTCGCTGGTCCGGTTTACACCTCAAAAACATATTGGCAAGTTTGCTCGCTTCCCGGGACTATTAACCAGGAGGTGAAACAAACAATGAAATCAAAAGAAAAACTAATATTGAGTTACCTTCGCAGAAATGCAAGGGAAACTTTGACATCGTTAAGCAAATTGACTGGTTTTCCAGTCAGCACATTGCATGACAAAGTGAAAAAGTACAAAAGCAATACAATTTGCAGGTACACAGTATTGTTCAACGAGAAAATACTGGGCTATGAGATTAAGGTGCATGTACTCATTAAATCCCTATCGCCCCGAAGAGAAGAACTGATTGATTACTTGAAGTGCCATCCCAATGTCAACCGGCTTGCCAGGATAAATAACGGTTTCAACTTATTCATGGAACTGATATTTGCTTCTATTCAGGAAGTCGAGGATTTTCTGGAAGAGATGTCTGGCAGGTTTCACATTTCAGAGAAAAAAGTCTACTGGCTAGTGGACGAAATCCTGAGAGAAAACTTTTTCAGCGACCCTGAAATTGCAAAGGCATGCATACTTCAGCAGGAAATGAGAGAGGCGATGTGAGATGATTAAGAAAACCTCTCAATCGCTTATCAATAGGACGCAACATTACTGTAAGCATTGCTGCAAGAGACTGCCAGATTATCACGATGTTGAGCTTTGCTTGAAATGTGAAGAGTTGATTCTGGATGTGATTCTGGAATCAGTTGATGAATAATTCTTGTTTTTTTCTTTTTTTAATGGGCGAGCGTAAATTCATGGCATGAATTCACACCACGCCTTAATATTCAAAGAGTGCCAGCTATATTGCAGAACGTATAAGAGCAAGCCAACAGTACCCATTGTCTTTTCCAGCGGTACTTTAATGTTGTATGATGTCTTGATGATGAAGGGATTTACTCTTGAAACCGAAACTCTTCAATCAGCTTTAGAGGGTAATACCAAGGCTCAACTGGATTTGTATTCGAGAATCCGTTCTTTTTCTATTCATATATGCATGAAACATTATCGTTTGACCTTGCACGACTCGGAGGAGGTCTGCCAGAAAGTCGCCTCTTCTTTCTTCCGAAACCTCGGATACATCGAGCGTCCAGATTCCTGGCTCTACGCCGCTATCAAACGACAATCCCTGAAGATCAAGGCTGAAAAAGCAGCTTCAGCAAAGGAAGAGACCAACCAGGAGGTAGCTGAGTCAAGGGAAGAGGAGTCCGGGCAAGAATTGCGCATCCTCCTCTGGGACATGGTCCTTCAGCTCGGGAAACGATGCCTGGACCTTATCATTAGTGTCTTCATCCTTGGATGCACGGAAAAAGAAACCTCGGCTGTCATGGGTGTCCCGACAGGGTCCGTATTCTCTTTAAAGAGGGATTGCCTGGCACAGTTGTTTGATTTGTATACTGGAGGAAAGCATGAAGCAAGGATGCTACACCATCGACGAACTCATGGACCTGACCGGAAACGAGAAACACCTGAAGGATTGCGAGACATGTAACGAACTCTATCAGGACTGGTGTGGCTTCAAGGAAACCCTGAGGGCAGAAGGCGCCATGGCAGGCGATTTCCTCAGACTATTCCGACAGCGACGAGAAGCCGCCGCCCTGGTGAAGGAAATCCAACAGAACAAGAACGAAAACAATGCACTTGCCGATGCCTTACTGGAGCGAAGCTTGTTCCCTGAGATGGTGATCGAGCTCTGCAAGCAAGCCCACCATGCCATCTACGTCAATCCCAATGAGGCGGCAGAATGGCTGCACATGGCCAACACAGTCCTGGAAAAAATCAAAAGAGAAACATATTCAACGGAAGAATTATCCTGGGCCGAAGCCCGTTACTATGTGAATCTCGCGGGCCTGAATATCGTACGAGGGTATCCTGCACAGGCAGAGGCCGCCTATCGAAAAGCGGCTGAGCTTTTCAAAATAGTAGAGGATGATTTTCAGGCAGCCATCATCGTGAGAGGACTCCTCTTTGCCCTGGCGATGCAAGGCCGTCGAAAAGAAGCTGTGCGTGTTGCTCTTGATGTATTTCCAACACTTAGAGAATACGGTTCAATAAGTGCATATAACTTGCTGATGAACAATGTCGCGTTGGTTTATCTTGGAATGGGTCGGGGGCATCGTGCCAGGACCATCTTGTTGTGCCTGTTGGGAAGGATGTCCGAGAATGACGAGGATTATAATCTTGTACTCTACAATTATGCCTTGGTCCATA